>Ga0308008_1000756_pt1 | contig 11971 bp, 5 predicted proteins | sample Neamet125_FD_203140 | JGI IMG/M metagenome (GOLD analysis project Ga0308008, IMG submission 203140) | Marine microbial communities from water near the shore, Antarctic Ocean - #125 | ecosystem: Environmental > Aquatic > Marine > Unclassified | place: Southern Ocean | collected 2014-07-24
CAGTTCCCTCAATCGCCTGAGGAAGAGCCTCAATCGCCTGAGAAAGAGAAGGAAGAACAGAAGGAAGAAGAGCAGAAGGTCGAGGCCTTCATCAAGGACCACAATGTCTGGCTTCGTCTCGGCAAGGGCGGCGAGGAAGTCGCCCTGACGACGGACGGTGAGGAGGGCGACGGTTATCAAGGCAATTTTCAATGGTCTCCAGACCGGAGGAAACTGATTGGTTTCCGTCATAAGAAGGCTCAAGAGCACATTGTCCATTTCGTCGAGTCCTCGCCCAAGGATCAGTTGCAGCCGAAGTTGCATTCGAACAGCTATCTCAAACCGGGCGACCAGATTGCCCAGACCAAGCCGCATCTGTTCGACATCGTCGGAAAGAAGGAGGTCCCGCTCGACGAGACGCTTTTCGCCAACCCATGGAGCATCGGTTCGCATCGCTGGGAGAAGGACTCCAGCAGATTCACCTTCTACTACAACCAACGAGGACACGGCGCGGTGAGGATCGTGGCCATCGATGCCGGGAGCGGCGGGGTCACCGCGCTCATCGACGACACGAGCAAGACCTTTGTCAATTATTCCAACTACAATCATCGCCAGTTGTTGGAGCCCACCAACGAGATGATCTGGATGTCGGAACGCGACGGGTGGAACCATTTGTACCTTTACGATTTCGGCAGCGGACAGCTCAAGACCCAGATCACCAAGGGCCCGTGGATCGTGCGGAAGGTCGACCGCGTGGACACGGCCAAGCGTCAGATCTGGTTCCAGGCCGGGGGAATCTATCCCGAGCAGGATCCCTATTACATCCACTATTGCCGCATCAACTTCGACGGAACCGGTCTGGTGAAATTGACCGCTGGCGATGGCACGCACTCGATCGAATACTCGCCGGACCGTGAGTTCATCGTCGACACGTATTCCCGCGTGGACATGCCGCCGGTGAACGAGTTGCGGCGGGTCAGCGACGGCTCGCTGGTTTGCCCCTTGGAAAACTCCGACGCCAGCGAACTCGAGGCCACCGTCTGGCAAAGACCTGAGCATTTCGTGGCCAAGGGTCGCGACGGCAAGACCGACATCTACGGGGTGATTTACCGCCCCTCGACTTTCGACCCGAACAAGAAGTATCCGGTCATTGAGAAAATATACGCCGGGCCCCACGGCTCCTTCGTGCCGAAGAGTTTTTCGCCCTGTCACGGCGCCCAGCGCTGGGCCGAGTTGGGATTCATCGTGGTGCAGATCGACGGCATGGGCACCTCGCACCGCAGCAAGGCCTTCCACGACGTGTGCTGGAAGAACGTGGGCGACGGCGGTTTCCCCGATCGCATTCTCTGGATCAAAGAGGCCGCGAAGAAATACCTCTATATGGACCTCAGCCGCGTCGGAATTTTTGGCGGTTCGGCCGGCGGGCAAAGTTCGACCGGAGCCCTGCTCAAACACGGAGATTTCTACAAGGTGGCCGTTTCAGATTGCGGTTGCCACGACAATCGCATGGATAAGATTTGGTGGAACGAAGCCTGGATGGGTTGGCCCGTGGGACCGGAATACGCCGAAAGTTCCAACGTGACCCACGCCCATAAGCTTCAGGGAAAGCTGCTGCTGATCGTGGGCGAGTTGGACCGCAACGTCGACCCGGCCTCGACCATGCAGGTAGTAGACGCCCTGGTCAAAGCCGACCGCGATTTCGACATGCTGATCATCCCCGGCGCCGGCCATGGCGCGGCTGGCTCCGCCTACGGGAAACGCCGTCAGAAGGATTACTTCGTCCGCAACCTGCTGGGTGTTGAACCGCGATGGGAGCCGTAACGGCTAGGGCGACCGGCCGCCGACATGCGCGAGCGGAAGGTGGACTTCATCGGAGCCCCCCTGCAGATCGTCATCTCGGATCGGAGACGCCCGGCTGCCTTTCCCAGCAATCAGAGAGGTCAGTGTATTCTGCGGTCCAACTCCCCCACCCCCACCCGGATGGGTCTGCTAGGATGATTGAAGGGTGCCATTCAAACATGCTTACAGCTTACAGGGGGGCCAGACCCCTCGTATTGTTATACAGTGAGCTTGAAACTAATTCCACGCTTTCAATGTGTCCATGGTATCCTCGGCGTTGATCAGTCCAATACGGCCGGTCGCATTGGCTGGCAGTGCGAAACTTTCGATCAGGACGTCGTCAAGATAGAACTCCATTAACGATCCTCTGAGAAGTAAGCGAAATGCGGCCGGGCTATCGAACGTCATCTCCCGGTCGACGCGCTTCTCCATCTTGAAGCCTGTGCCGTCCGCGTTCATCAGGCCCAACTCAGCGACCCCGCTGCTGTCAATCAACAAGCCCGCTCCAAAATTATTCGTGCATTCAACGTAGACCCCGCAGCGTGGCGAATCCTTTGTCTTCGGCAGCCGCAGGACTCCTTCAATAATAAGTCCCTGTTTCGTATCGAAGGTATTGCCGAGCAAGGCGACCGCAGCGTTGGAATCAAGCGGCTTTTCAACGGCGATTGGCCGGTGTTTCATCTTCTCGTTTCCTTTCCACCATCCGAACCGCAGCGTTCCCTCCTGATCGATACGCACGTCCTTGATGGGGGCGAATGAAACCTGGACGTCTCTGGCCTGGGTGAAATGACAGGCCAGCATGCCCTCGGGGTGACGGAAAAAGCGAGAGAAGTAGGTATGCCCTGTTAAGACCTTGTAATTCTTCTTGGCCTTGCGAAAGGGGCCTTCGGGGCGATCGGCAACAAGTGTCGTCATGATTGGATAGTGACCGAACAACATGTAGTACTTGTCACCGATCTTCTCCACCGCGCCGACCTCTCCGTGCTGCCCATGATCAATCACCTTGGGAGGCGCAAGTGCTTTCCAGTGCACCCCGTCGAGCGACTCGCCGAATCCGAATAGTGCGTCAGCGGCGTCTTTCTTCGAGCGATCCGGGCCTGCGGTCCAGTAACCGTAGAGCCCGCCGCCTGGCTTGGGAGTGGTCCAGATGCAGTCCCAGCGTCCCTTCTTCGTGTACCATTGTTCGTTCTGTACGAATCGGTATTCTTCCCCTTCTAAACGGGTCCAGTTGAGGAGGTCCGTGGATTCGGCAAAGTAGATGTTCTGACGCCCGTCGAACTCCTCGGAGTAATTCATATAGAATTTACCGTCCTGCTCGAAGGTCGGCGACTTCCAGGTCGAACCGGTGCCCATCCACTTGGCTCCCGGAGTCTTTTTCAGGATTGGCCCCTTTTCAGTCCAGTGTACGCCATCAGGCGACGTGGCCATGGAAATATTGTCCCAGCGCCAGCGGTATTCGCCGACATTTGCGAGGTAGTAGAGATAGTAGGTTCCTTCATGATGGTAGAGCCAAACGTCCCACATGTTGCCGGTTTCCTGGTGTTGTGCCTTATAGAACATGGATTGCACATTCTTGTCTGAAGCCGGTGGATTGGTGTCACTGTCCGACTTCTTCGATACCCCCTGAGTTCGATAGATCGAATTCATTTTCCATGAGGTGATTGATTTGACCTTAAGATCGCCTCCTTGGCTGAACAGGCTCACAGAGATGTCTTTTGGGTCATATTCATGCCACGCCACTGCGGCCTGTCGGTCATTGGCGAACACTTCGATCATGCTCTTATCGATGAAGATCCTCAAGGTCAGGTCTTCTCCCTTTTCTAATTCAAAAGGTGGTTTGATATACCCAACGTTCAAAACCTTACTCGCTTTGCCAGAAGAAATGGTGAAGCCGCCGCTCCCGTCTTTGGCGCACAAGACCTTGATCCCGAAATCACGGGCCGATGGGGCGTCGAGAACAAGCTCCAGTTCCATCGTGTCGCCAGACATTTCCTTCAGCAGGTATTCCGTATCGCTCTTCACCGTGATCTTGCGCTCCTGCTTCGGATCGCTGCGGAGCTTTTCGAGTTCGCGCAAAGGCTTGATACGCAACACACCATCCTCCGGAAGGCTGAGCTCACGGGGTAAAGATTGTATGCCCGGCTGAATTTTCTTGTCCCCTTCCATCAGCGAAGCGAGATCGCTAACTTTGCCTTTCTGCCCCCAGGCCTTAATGGGCGGGGTACACCATGACCACATCACACGTCGACCATCGGGTGTCAAAAGTGACTCTGGGGCAAAGAAGTCCCACCCCCACCAGTTCATCATGGCGTGATGGTCGGGAAGAAATTGTTCATCTTTAAAATCACCGAGGTAATAGCGAGCTCCCAGGTCATGGCTGATACAGAGGAGCATCCACTTGTCGCCGATTTTGAACATGTTGGCGCAGGAGATATCTTCGCCTTTAGGCACGCCCAGGTCTTTGGGGAAATCCGGATGCAGCAGTTCGCCGAGAAATTCCCAGTTTTTGAGGTCTTTTGATTTTGACAGTGTCGGGTTCTTCCCCCCAGCAAGTGCGTAATACGTGTCGTTCATCACCCAACAATCAGGATCCCAATGGCGCATTTCTGGTGGTTTACCGTCGGCTGTTTTGGGCTCCACTGGAAATGGTTTTGACCACTTGTTGAGCTTATCATCCTCTGCAATGGCGATCTGGTTTCTTTTGGAACCCTGACCATGATAGATGATGGCCGGCTTACCTTCCCTGGTAAGGAAAGCCGTACCACTATACATGCCATGCCCTGTTGCAGGTGGTGTGAGAACACTGGGTTGCCACTCCCAATGCACCATATCCTTGCTTGTGACATGTGCAAAAGTGTGCCCTCTGTTTTGATAGATATAATGAAGGTGATAAAGACCTCCATAATAGATGGCGCAGTTTGGATCTGCGGGTCTGGCCTTGTCTGGACCGGGATGCGCAAGATGGTACGTAAGCCACGAGCTTGGCAGGCTCTTCGGCATGGCGGGAGTGTGTGTGCCTTCCAGTTCTGCAAGCAAGGTCTTCGGCGCCTCCGCGGCGCTGTTTTTAAGATCACCGTCGAGCTTCCACCAGCCCACGATTCCGTTGACAGCGGCCTTGCCGTCAGCCAGGGCCATCGTCTTGATTTCGCCTGCGGACAAGGCGCGGTGATAGAGTCGCACATCGTCGATGCCGCCCTTGAAAAATTCACCCTTCCCTTTGTAGGAGCCGATATACGCAGGGGCTTCACCACCTGTATCAATCGATCCGGTGACCGTCTTGACGCCAATTTCCTGACCGTCTGCGTAGAATTTCATGGCCTTGCCGTCAAATGTCACGCTGACCAAATGCCATTTCCCGTCGAGCAACTTGGAGGGTTCGAGCGGAACGCCATGGTCGACGTACTTCCCGCCGATCCCAAAGCCGAAGCAGAGGCTGTGCTTCTTCTCATACTCGCCAATCGCCATGAGGGCTCGGGCGTCCCCATCTTCTTTCCTGTAAATCGTCTGCCAATCCCACTCGCCTTTGCCGACTCTTTGCGGTTTGATCCACGCGGAGATCGTGATCGCCTTGTCCGGTTTGAGTCCGGCGTAGTGCGGGATCTTGACGCTGGACGCGTTGCCGCCGAGGGTCAGCGCCTTGCCGAGTTTGCCGTCAGGATAGTCGTCTCCTGCAGCCGTATCGACGACTGCGAAAAGAAGAAAGGTAAGCGAAGAGAGGATCGCTACGTTTAGTTTCAGGATGTTCATGTTTAGGTAACTGAGTTGGTGTCACCGTCCGACTTCTCTTGCGCGTGCGCACAGATGCAGCACAGTGAGAATGTGATGAGGAAGGGTTTGATTTTGTTTGGGAGTTTCATGAGCTAATCTCGCTTTTAATAGTTGATTGAAAATCGTTCGCATTGGCTCGTTTTTCCGACGGATCGGTGACCGCTCCATGGTAGAACTCCCGTTCCCGCGGATTTGGACAGGGATTCTTTAGAAAAATGGTTTGCGGTGTTCTGTGTCATCCCGTTGGGATGTAACTGAGTAGCATTCAGGACAGACCCCTTGAATTCTGCCCCCCTTTCTGCTCTCTCGTATTGGTCCCTGAGGTCGAAAAAAGAAACGGCGGCGGCGCGAAGGAAGCCGCCGTCTCTGTTGGATTACCTGCGAAAGTTTTTTTCCTCAACGCGAGGCGCTTCCGCCTATTCCGCGACGAGGTAGAACCTCTTGGCATCGGCGGCATCGACTGTGAAGGTCGCATTGCCGGCGCCGTCGGTCGTGAGGGTTTCCGGATCGGTGGTGGCGGCGCTGAAGCCGCTCAGGGTCGTCGAGCTCTTGCATACGTAGGTAGTGCTCGCCTCGCCCTTCATGATGATCGTCGCGATGCCGCCGGCCACCGTGATCGAGGTGATCTCCGGGGCGGCCGCAGGGGTGGTGCCGCCGAGCATCGTCAGGACGGTGTAGCCGGTGAGGTCTTGGCCATTGACCGTCGGTCCGCCGCTGGCGTAATACGTCAGATCGTAGAGGGCAGCCGAAGCTCCGGTCATATTCTCCCACGTGGCCCCGTTGAGGTACTGAATCTCGCCAAAAGAGCCAGTGCCTTGGATAGTGAACAGGTTTCCAGCGCCAGCGACGAAAGGGGTCCCCAACGTTTTGTCGCCCAAGACTGCAAGCACCCCGCCGACACCCATGTGGAGGTATCCTGCATCCGGATTGGGGTCCCATCCAAACTGGATGCCGGACGCCTGGACAAGCCCGGAATCCTCAACGGTCAGTATGCCGGTGCCGCTGGCCTGCTGTCCCAAATACAGCGTGGTGGCGGTGGTTAGTTTGGAATTAGCCCCCGTTACCAAAGCCGTTCCCAGTCCAGTTTGGCCAATATGTAGTTGTCCTCCGGTGACATCAACCAATCCGCCGGCCTCGACGATCAGATCGCCATGGCTAGTGTTGATGCCAACTGAAAAGCCATTGTTCGCTCGTATTTCTGAGTCGTCTCCGGTGACGGTTATCGTTGACGTGCCCCCGCCCCAGCCCACCGAAATGCGGTGGCTGGGCGCATAAAAAAGACTTCCACCTGCGACGTTAAGGGTGCCAGCGCCTAGAGAGCCATCGAAATAGGTGATTGTCCAGTCGCCTGGATTCGGGTCGTCAAATGTAGCCCAGGGATGAGTTCGTATTAAATCAAAATTGCCGGTTGCAGTAATCGCCGCCTGTGCGGTCGGGGCAAATGCGGCCGCTGCCGCGAACGCTGTTAATAATGTAAGGTTTCGTTTCTTCATTATTCTATTGGTTTGGGTGAGGTGTTGGGAGTTGGATTACTGGAATTTGCTGTTCACGGGGTGTCCCTGAGGATGTTGTGGAGGAGATCGGAGAGGTAATTTTTTCGCTGATTGAGTTAAGAATAAACTGAATGCGCCAGCGCGTCTTGGCTGAATCGGACGTTTTTTGGGTTGTTTCGGACAGATTATTACTGCTTGGCTTACTATTCGAGCTTGGCCAAGCGCCAAGAGTTCTCATCCCCCCAAGGCAGCAACCCTGGTGCCTCAGCAAATCTGGAAGAAGCTCACCCCAAACCGCTCATTCTTCGCTTCCTTTGCTCCCTTCTGTTCCAACTCCGCCCTCTCCCGACGCTGAGAACCAAGATGGATTCTTACAGAAGATCGCTAAGAACGCAAAGTCCCCTTGAATCGATCTGTCGCATCTTCGCAACATGACCCCGTCCCGTCACTCGCGCGTAAAGATCCCTCGACTGCGCTCGGGATGACCACTCTCTATGCGGGGCAGGATAACTACAGGGAGACAGATCCGAAAGAGGCATTCAGCTGGGGTTCGGCGACCAGCATCCGGGGGGGGCGCACGGCGGGCCGGACTTCGCCACTGGTCAGAACCAGGTGCCCACCCCGATTCACCACGTTCACCGTCACCGGCGGGTTCTCGGGCATCAATCTCCGGGTGCTTGGCGCTTGGATTCTCGATACCTAATTGCTGCTGCCGAGGATGACTTCCTAATAACCCCGGACTCTCTTCAACCATTTCTTTGTCTTCGCCGGGAGTTCGCCTTCCCTCTCGCCTTTGGTCCGATAGTCCCAGTCGGCGCTCGTGTGGTATTTCAGGCTTCGCTGGAAGTGATACAGATCCGCGGCCTGCTTGCCGAGATACGGATTCGGTCCGGAAAGGCCGACGCTCTTCAGGGCGTCTTCGCGAACGGTCGCTGATTCCTTTCGCAACTTGTCGATGCGGGCAGTCTGCTCGGCAGCGTCGATGCTTTTGTCCCGCCCGAGCTGCTGGATCTCTTTTTGCATCTGCCCATACTTGCCGGCGCGGAGCTCCTTTTCCTTGGCCTTTCTGCGGCTTTGCCAATCGTCGTGGTGCTGCTGATCTTTCTCCGACCACTCCTGCATCTGTGTGAGCGCGAGCGGTGGAGAACCCACCGCGTCGAAATCGTTGTGAACCTTGCGGTAGATGCGGAAGTGATCCACTTGTCCGTTGAAGAACTCACTCTTGTTGCGGGCGCAGGCGATGAAGTTCCCATCGGGCCGGTCACCGATAAATACATCGCGCGGGCGGAACTCGAACTTGCCGCTGGCGACCTGCTTGCCGTCGATGTGAATCGCAGCCGTCGTGCCGTTCATCTCGAGGCGCAGGCGAGCCCACTTGCTCGCCGGGATCACTGCCGACGCAGCCAGCGTGTGCGTCTTGCCATCGTGTCGGGCCGTCAGGGTCGGCTTGCCGCTGCCATCGATCGATAGATAGAAACACTCCTGATCGCCCGTCCCGAAATCAAACAGACGTCCGGCCTTACCCCCGGATCGCTTGAGCATGATGTCGAGGGTCAGCTCGCCGAAATCGGCCACCGACGGAGGTGCTTCGGCGTACTGGTTCTTGCCATTGAAAACGACGTATTGGTGTCGGCCGTCGTCGTCCTCGGCAAATCCCGGCCTGCCGTGGAGAATCCCGTTGTTGTTCACGTAGGAATCCTCGAGCAGCACGGCCTTCGGCTGGTTGAACTGCCAGTTGGCGTAGAGCGCGCCGGCATCGATCCCGCCGGCGAATCCCGGAGCGCGATCATACCGATCGTGCGCCTGATAGAATCTCCCGTGCTGGAAAACGCCGCTTTCCGTGTTCCGAACGTCTGCGAAGTAGTCCATGACCACGCCACCGGTGAGTCTTTGATCGCTGGCAAAACATGACAGCAGGTAGGGCTCGCCCTTGATCACGACACTGCCGTCGATCACGACGCTGCCTTCGTGGAGTCGATTCGGCGAGGCCTGCGCACGCTGGGAAGTGGTCACCGCGGCGGCCTCGAGAATGCGGGCGTTGCCACCCACCTTGACGTCTCCCACCACCCAGGCTCGGCCGCCGATCTTGGCGTTGCCCGAGACAAGGGCCTGCGGTCCCATGACGACCGCGTGTTCCTTGATGCAGGCATTGTCTTTGACGGTCGCGCCGTCGAGGACCATCGTATTCGGGCCGACGTAAGCGGTGGCGGCCACCTTACAGTTATCGGAGACAAATCCACCGCCGTTTGAATGGCGATGCCCCTTGGCGTTTTCTTGGAGAAACTTGACGCGATGCAGCAAGTGTTCGTGCGTCCGCGATTTCTTACCCCACCAATATCCGCCTTGACGCTCCTTGCCCGCGTCAACCTTCGCTTGCAGCGCATCGCTCGAAGCCTGGATGCGGGGGAGCATTTCGGCGAGCTTCTGCTGGGCGAGTTGGCCGTCAGTGTCCGTCAACGGGATCGGCACCTCATGCTTGAGGGGAAGATTCACAGGCGTATTGCCGTAATCGCAGCGGCCATAGAGTTCGTCGAAGTCGATGATGTCGCCCGGTCTGCGGTGCGGTGTGCCGGGCGTGCATCCCGAAAGAGTCACTTCCCAAGGATGCCGCGGAGCATGAACGCCGGACAGATACTTGCTCATCCAATGGGTTTTCGGGTCGAATGGCTCCTCGACTGGAAACGCGCTGGGCGACGCCGACACGGTCAGCCACAAGTGCTTGTCGGTCGGCTTCAGAGAAAAGCTCATCTTGCCCTTGTTCCACAGCGGGCTGTATCTCGCCCGGCCCTTCGCATCGACGGCCACAATGCAGGCGCGCCAGTCGGAATGCTGCGCCGGGTCGTGGATACCCTGGAAGTCGACGGCGATCTCCTTCGCGTCCTGATCCCGCTTCAGGCGGATGATGTTGAATCCGGTCCAGCGGGGCGCTTCGGCGCCCGAGATCCGGTAACGATCCTTCTCTCCGTAGACGGGATAGACGTGACTCGTCTCGGGCATCCCGTACTTGACCCGGACCATGTCCTGTTCGATGAAGTCGCAGGTCACCATCCGAGCCGCATACTCGCCGAAGAAATCGCCGAAACCGCGGACACCGTTTTTCCAGAGGCCTTTTTTCTGTCCCACCATTGCGATCGTGTGATACGGGGTGCGCTCTTCCTCGCCGGCCAGGCCACCGATCACCGTCTGGATCCCGTAGCCCCAGTTCGGATTGTCGCCGAGCACGAAGAACATCAAGGGCGACTGATAGCTCATGCGATTCACGTAGCGCCAGGGATGTCGGAAATTGCCGGTGAACATCTGCAACTCACCCGGATGCCCCGTGTGCTGTCCCGCATTGCCCATGATGTAATGGAAGTCGCGCCAGCCGCCGAGCGGCTGGCTGTGGAAGAACTCGTGTGCCAGCGCCGTGGTATTGGCGTTGCCGATGCCGCAGTGGTAGGTGCCGACACCGGACCCGCCCTGGGTCACGATAATGTGGTACTTCTTGTTCGGACCCGGGTGGTGCCAGTAAGGCATGGAGTGGCCAGCGGCCTCGACGTAGGTCCAGAAATTCTCGATATACTCAAAGATGCCTCTGCGGAAATGATTCTGACGCTCAATGTTGTCCGGACGTATCCAAGCCGGAGGCCGGGCTCCCTCCTTCGTCGCGGCCGACAGATGGAAGTTCCGGGTCTCGAAGATGAGCTGACCATCCTTCTCGCCCCACAGCGGATACTTGGCGTTGGCGTCTTTCCAGGGCGGCAGGGCGTTGAATCTCACGGGAGTTGCTTTCCAATGCTCCAGCGGAATGTCAGCAAACACCGGGCGCTCTTCCTTGGAGATCTTCGCGTAGAGTTTCGGGTAGGCTTCTTCCCAGACCTTGTGGATGAAATCCCGATCCTCGGCGCTGATCATTTGGCTGAGCGGCCCGTGGTCGACAACTGCCCGCTGCCTGCCGTCCTCCAAACGCAAGACAGCCGAGGGGGTGACGGGCGTGTCGCCGGATGACGTGCCGAACCCTCGCAGAGCGATCAGGTGTGCTTTGAACGTGTCAGGATCCGAAGCGGACCAGTTCCGAGTGACCCCCGCCAGGGCTTCGGGATTTTCTTTGCCCTTATTTCGCGTCCAGGTCCGCAGCGGCGCGCCCTCGGGAACATCGACGAAGTCCTGCCCTTGACGCGGCCACCACTGGACGGTGCGGCGCTGGTAGCCCGCCGCCTTCGACCCACCTTCTTGCTCGACCTTGTCCAGGCCGACGCCGGGCACGAGCTTGCTCGGGTAGGGCAAGTTTCGATAGTAGTCGAGTTCTTCGGCCAACGCACTTGCACCCATGCATCCCGTCACAACGGTCACCAATATCGTTCTCATCATTCTGCTCTCTGCTTGCATATTATTTTGCCGTTAAAATCACTTCTGCATCCAGCGCGTGTTGAACGCGAAGGCGGGCCACCGGTCGTTGTTGAAGAGGTTCGCCCATGGGCTACTATTGTGGGATTTGTAACGGATGTGCACCGGGCGCGGCACCTTCTGGCTGGAGACCACCACGGTGTCGCCTTCGATTTTCGCCTCGGCCCAGTGCCAGGGGTGATCCTTGCCGGCGATTTCGAATCCCTGCAGTTTGTCGCTGTGCCGTATGACCAAACCCTTGCCAACGTGCTTGAATCGAACGCGGATCTGCTTTCCTTCCACCACGTGGGAGTCGTAGCGGGGACCGTAGATCGGTGAGTTCCCCCCGTAGACATAGCTGAGGGCGATGTCATAGGAGCGGCGTCCGTAGCTCGACTTGTCGGGCGGATGGATGCCGCTTCCCAGGTCCGAGGTGATCACGAGAGCGGTCTTGGGCAGATCGATCAGTTGGATCTGGTTGCAGCGCCATTTTCCGTTCCTCGGGTCGTTAGGCTCTGTGGGTTGTG
>Ga0308008_1000757_pt1 | contig 11961 bp, 8 predicted proteins | sample Neamet125_FD_203140 | JGI IMG/M metagenome (GOLD analysis project Ga0308008, IMG submission 203140) | Marine microbial communities from water near the shore, Antarctic Ocean - #125 | ecosystem: Environmental > Aquatic > Marine > Unclassified | place: Southern Ocean | collected 2014-07-24
TCTCCTCACCCGCCTTGCTGTCATTAAGGCTGAGCTGGGTTCGCTGGACAAGGTGACCCGCGTTGTCTCTCTGTCCGGTTTTGTCAACGCAGAGCCCGATTTCACAGCTCACCCACAAGTCATCAACGGGGCCTCCGATCTCTTGGTCGAGGTTTTCGGCGAAGCCGGCAGACACTCCCGCGCCGCAGTGGGATGTTCCTCCCTTCCGCTGGGCGTTTGCGTGGAAGTCAGCCTCGTTGTGGAGGTGAAGGACTAACTCCCATGGACCTTCCCGAGCGCATCTCTCCGCCATTCTCACTTGCGGATTACCCAGACATCATCGATGTCCGTTCGCCCTCGGAATTTGAGGAAGACCACGTCCCCGGAGCAATCAGCCTTCCTGTTCTCACCGATGAGGAACGACACACCGTTGGTGATCTCAATGCCCAAAACCCCTACGAGGCCCGACGCCTTGGCGCGACCCTGATCACAAAGAACATCCACCATCATCTCGCCTCCACTCTAGAAAATCATCCCAATTCCTTCGCTCCCCTCATTTATTGTTGGCGCGGTAATCTCCGCTCCAATTCCATGGCCGTGATCTTTCGCGCCATCGGTTGGCGTTCTCGCGTCATCAGCGGCGGTTACAAGGCCTGGCGAAAATATTTAATGGCGGACCTTGAGCCTACGATCTCACCGGAAAAGCCCGAACTTGTGGTTCTCGGAGGACTCACTGGGTGTGGAAAAACCCGACTCCTCCACGAGCTGAAACGTCAGGGAGCTCAAGTGCTCGATCTCGAAGGCCTCGCCAATCATCGAGGCTCGATTCTTGGAAATGCCCCCGGCAGTCCACAGCCCAACCAAAAGCGCTTTGAATCTCTCCTTTGGGAAACCTTTCAAAATTTCAATCCAAATCAGCCGGTTTTCACAGAAGCGGAATCTAACCGCATCGGCCGACTCCAATGTCCCCCTCCGCTTTGGAAACGGCTTGGGAAAGGACGAATGGTTCTTGTCGATCTTCCTCTTCTAGAGCGCGCCAAACTACTCGCTGACGACTACGCCCACTTCATCGATCATCCCGATTCGCTCAAAGAAACTCTGGAAGGTCTACGCCGTCTCCGCGGGAACGAACAAGTTGATGAATGGCATCGGCAAATCGATGCCCGCAACTGGGATGCCTTCCTCAAATCCATCCTCGTCGATCACTATGACCTAGTTTATCGCCGCCCCGGGTCTGAGGACTCCGTCTACCCGGATCCCGAACAAACTCTCGTCATTTCCTCCCACAACCAAGGTGATTTTGAGAAGGCCGCGACCGACTTGATCGCTGGGTATTCGTGATCGACGCACACAACCACCTTCATGATTCTCGTTTTGAAGGGCGTCAAGCGGAGGTGATCGACGCGATGAAAGAAGCCGGCATCACGGGCTGTGTGGTCAATGGAACCTGCGAGGATGACTGGCCCGAAGTGGCACGACTCGCAGATAAATTCCCTGATTTTATCTCTCCCGCTTTTGGTCTGCACCCATGGAAGGTCGAAATACGCTCGTCCGATTGGCTAGACAAACTTACCGCACTACTCGAAAAATATCCTCGCGCCAGCCTTGGTGAATGCGGTCTGGATCGCTGGATAAAGAACCCCGATCTTGCAGCCCAGCATGACGTCTTTCGCGAGCAACTTAGTCTCGCAATTAAGCTGAACCGCCCGACCACAATTCATTGCCTCAAGGCATGGGGGCCGCTTCTTGATGAACTGAAAACAGCGCCTCCCCTTCCTGAGTTCCTGCTCCACTCGTTCGGTGGTTCTTCCGAAATCGCCCGGGAATGCCTAAAGCTTGGAGGACACTTTTCCTTTTCCGGTCATTTTCTACATCCTCGTAAAACAAAGATTCGCGAGATTTTCTCCAAGCTCCCCGGCGATCGAGTTCTCGTCGAAACCGATGCTCCCGACATGGCTCTGCCCATGCCCCGTTTCCAATTCGAAAATCTCAATCACCCGGCCAACCTCGCGATGATCTCGTCGGAGCTGTCCAAAATTTGTAAGCTCCCGCAAGAGACTTTCGCCGTAAACACCCGACGATTTTTTTCTATGCCGGACCAATAATACCAACTCCCTGACCCGCCTGGTAGAATGAAGGGGCGGGATGGCTTGAGAAAACAGCACTTCGCGAGGAAGAAAGCAGTCGGGTGCCTTCCCGCGATCTCTTCGTTGTTCGTCAGTTACGATGCCCGCACCGCGCCTGAATCTCGCCTAAAATCACTCTACCCATTCCACCCGTCGCTCCGACTCTGGTACAGCGTCATCGCACCTATTGTGATGAACCGGATGAAAGCCTGTGTTTTGAAAGGAACGGAATTGGAAAAAGCGACGAGATGCCGGGCGAGCTAATGGGGCATTCCTATTTAAAAAATGTCACTTTTGATTCTTTTATTTGTCGCCTGAATCCTCGCTAACCAACCTCCTCCATTGGAGATCTATGGCTCTCCTAATTAGACCAACGGAACACTCGAAAAAACCGCCGGTAATTTGATCAGCCAAATTCTCCCAATGGTCCACCAGCGATCGTCGCTTACCGCTTCAATGCTTGGCACCTCTCAATGATCAACACGCCGCAGCTCGATCCCTGACAGAACCGTTTCGCCCGCCTCGGCACGAAGATCGATCCGTAAATTCCCATCATCACCGACACCAACAGAGGCAACTTCTAGCACGTAGCCTTTCCGGACTCCCCCAGCCTCCCTCACCACATCCAAGCCGCCAGCGACTTTCTCTCCATTGACGGCGACCGAAAAAATGGACGACCCGTCCTGCTCCTCAGACTCACAAAAAACCAGCCGCACACGATAGCTCCCCGACTTGATCCCCCCGAGACTCGCTGAACGGATACCCCGCACACCTGAACCAGCAACCCAAGGCCAGCCTTCTCCACCTTTCAGGAAAAGCGAATGCCGATAAAATGTCTCCAGGTCCGCCAAGGGAGGATCGGTCACCAGATCGATCTCTGGAGACGGTCCACCCGTGCTCGGTTGGTCGAGCCACATCGTGCCGTCCTCGGTCACCCGGTCACCCGGCGCTCCAAAGTTGATCCCAAGCACTTGGATCTTCCCGCGCGTCTGCTCTGCCGACAATCTCCCCCACGAAGCCCACTGCTCGAACTCGGGGGGCATGCTCACCAACGCCACCGCCATCGGCAAGGGGTAGCTACAGGTGCAGCCATCGTAAAAGTAAGGGAGGTTCAGCAGCCCGTTCGCCGGAATGACGCTGTTGGTACAGCCGGAACGTGGCCCACTGATATTGATCGTGCCACTTTCGATCTGCTTGTCGTAGAAGGCCGGCGTTCCTGATCGCATCGTGTAGAGCAACCCGTAGTCCACACCACCGTCACACCCATAGCTCTTCGGAAAAACCCGCGGCTCGGTTTCCAAGGTCATCGGGTTGGTCCGTTCACCCGCCTGGGGCGCTTCCGGTTTCCAGTCATCTTTCTGTCCCGGAGGACGATACTGGCTCGGTTGGACCGTCTCGAGATCAACCTTTGAAAACGAGTCCCTCAACCCGGGAGCCTCTTTCCCAGTCAGGATCCTTCCCGTGTAAACATCTGAAAAAACCGGCGCGAGCAGCCGGTAATCGAACTTTAGCTCACGGGTCGTTTCATCAGTCCAGTCCTTCGGCGTCGAAATCATCACGCCGTTGATAAATTGCGGTTGCGGCGATCGCTTGAAATGGCTCAGGGAATCATCAAACCACAGTACTCCCAGCGGACCGCGGACTCTCTCATCCCGGCTTTCAGACCAGTCCCCCTCGTAGTTGGCCGAACCGGGTAGCGCCCCCTCACGCGTGATCAGCGTCCAACCAGATTCAGTCTCGGACCGCCTCGCACCCTCAAGTTCAACCTCCTCCGGAAGCTGCCCGCCTGATCGCGCCATCAACTTACCACCAAACGGCCGCAACGATTCATACACCCGTCGCAACTCGGAGGGTTTGAGTGTGACCGCCTCACTGAGCACGATCAATTCCGCGAAATACGGTGGAAGCTCGACACCGGCGGGGTCGTCTTCGATGACCACGAGCCGCTCATTCGTCGTGGCATTGATCCACCTCTCGTCCCGCAACGAGCGAACGCTCTCTGCTCGCGAATCTACTGCGATCACACGAAATTCGGTCTCCGACAAGAGCGATTCAATCAGCCCTAAATCATCTCCGCCCCCTAAGAGAAGCGCGTATCCGTGTTTCTGTTCCAGTTTCGCAAACACGCCTGGCTTCAGAGTTTTGGCACGCCTCACCTTTTCTCCCTGATGCTTGGTGGATTCGACCAATCCCGCCCCGAAACAGCTTAATCCCCCCGTCTCGGTCACAACGAACAGCTTCCCATCCGCGACCAACAACGAGTGGACTGGATCCGTCACGCCAGGATATCCATCACTGAACTTCATTTCATGCCCTGCCGCCGTAATCCTGCTCCGAACCCCTTCGACCCCCTTGAAATGCGGTTTGTCCTCGTGAACCCGGTAGTTGACCGCATTGTCGAAAAGTAGGCCTCGACGCTTCAGCTTCTGTCGTTCGAGCTCGGACGGCGTCGAAGCGAACCAGCCACCCGGAAGTCGCCCCGGAGAAGGGAGTTCAAACGCCTTCAGCTCACCCGTTTTCAAATCGAACTCGGCCGGATAAGCCTGACTGCTTGGAACGATCAAATGCCCGCTCTCATCGTCGATCAAAAGGTAGCCCTGCGGAGCCAGCCCTCCGAACGCCCTGGCATTGTGGGGATGGACTCCGTATCGGTAGGACGAGCGGTCGTTCCGCCAGATCGTCTCTCCCGTTGCGGCATCCACACAGAAAACAAAAGTGCCCTCCAACGGCCAAACGCCAGCGGCGAAATAGACCCGGTCACCGTCTAGAACTGCCCCTCCCCGGACCGGCCACACCGAAATCAACCGGCCATTTCCAACCACTTTCCGCTCCGATGGCACCGCGCGCTTTTTCCAGATCAGCGATCCATCCGACGCTCTCACACAGTAGAGAGATCCGTCGTCGGAACCGAAAATGATTCGGCCGCCCCCCCCGACCGGGGCGAACCTCACCGGACCGTTGGTGAAAAACTTCCAGAGCTGCTCGCCGGTTTCGGTGTCGAAGGCAGTCACGCTATCGTCCAGTGACGATCCTACAAATAACCGTTTCCCAAGCACGATCGGTTCGTAGCCAGCGTCAAACTGCAAGCGGTTGTCGCGGTAGGCCGGCGTCAGACGTGGCAACTGGCGCGACCATCTAAGACTCAAATTCTCCGCAAGCGCCTCGGCCGAATCTGCCGTACGTCCCGTGTCGTGTCGCCACATCGGCCAGTCGGCGGCGGCGGCCACCCCGGAGAAAAACCAAGCCGCAGTCGCGCCAATCAAAAATGTCTTCATTATCATAAAATTTATCCCTTTCTCATCCATCAGTAGTCGTCGCTAGTTTTTCCTCAAAATCAAAATACTCCCAAGGCCCAGCGCCACCAGCACTCCACCACCAACCACCAGCCAGGGCTTTCTGAAGGAAAACCCAGAACCAGACTCAATGGCAGTCGTAGGCCCCTCACGGGTTACACCCCCTTCGATCAAAGCTCCGATTCCTATCAGCGGAGGTAGGGATTTCTCCACCACCACCTCACTCCCCGCGATGGCCGCTTTCCAGTTCGCGGCGATCAGCAGATCGACTCCTGGGTTCTGGTTCTTAATCTCACAAGAACAGGCTCCGCAAAAATAGGACGCATGCTCGAACACGTTTTCGTCATTGATTCCGCGACCGATGAGCGGCTCCAAGGCACGCCCACGACCGAAGACTGGAAAAACCATCGGCTCGTCTGCGAACTCCTCTAGATCGTCCTCCATGTTCAACAACATCTCCCGAAAAATCGACTCCGCCGGATCGCCCCTCGAAATTCGGATGAGAGAGAAATCAATCTTCAGCGGGATTTTGGAACGCAGCACATCGTCCGGGTTACGGCCGACACCTTGCGAAACCTCCGGTGCCTCTTCAACGGTCAGCACACCATCAGGAATTTTCAACACCCCCTCGGCTTTGATAAAGGCTTTCTCGATTTCTGATGCCGCGTAATCATCCTTCCCGTCATCTCCGGATTCAATCAGCACCCAGGTCGCGGATTCCCCGTTGAGAAGCCGCGTAACGATCTCACGCCGCGCAGGAGAATCGACCAGCGCCCTTGCGTTCGCCATGGTTAAGGCTCCAGACCAGATTGCGGGAACATCAGATCCAGCCAATTTGGGGGGGTAAAAAAGCCGCGCTGTCGCTCCAGCGCTCTCGCCAACATTCTCGGGATCGATCTCAACATTTAGGTTCACGGTCACCGAATTCGCATTTCCTTTCGACTGTAAAAACGCCCTGACCTCCTCCTCGGCGGCGGATAGCTCCCCGCGCGCGCCGGGGACAATAACAATCCTATAGGAGTCCGCTTCCCAACGTTCCAACGCGAAGCGGAAAACCGGCACCTGACAAGCCAGCCCGACGGCTACGATCCAAACTAGAATTACGACAATCAAACCCGCACTGCGGAATCCGACTCGCTCTGTCAATTGAATCACAATACGAGTCTGGCATCTGCAGCACCGCTTGCAAAGCTCGCATTAGAACGCTGTTCTCACCTTCCGTCCGTCTGAGAATCAATCACACCCGTCTCCCAATCGTCACCGGTAGAAGTCACTGAATGAGTTATTGGAAGCGACAACATTTTGGCAGGAGGAATTCTGACGCACCCAAAAAAAAATCCTTTCGTGGGTGGTTTGTCATGCGGAAAACACAAAGAGGATTGGATCACGCAATTTCGTCAAATTTATTGAATCAATCTTTGAGTGAAAATATCTGGCATTTCGTGATCTCTTTTTTATCGGAACCTTGCATAGACTAACAGGAGTCGTTTTCTGATCGGTTCTTGAACCACCGTTGACCGCCCATGAAAGAACTCCACTCCCCGGAAACCATCCTGCAGAATGCCCTTGAACTTGCTGATCTGCATTGAAATCCGACAGACTGCTAAACCTTCTCTGTTGGTCTGACAGCTCAAATCATAAATCCTAACGATGCCCACCTCTTCCCGCCTTTTCACGAAAGGCTTTCTCTCGCTCACGCTCTCCCAGTTTTTCGGCGCGGTGAACGACAACCTTCTCAAGGGGGTCCTATCGTTCGCCGTCGCTTCTGGCGGTCTCTGGTCCGGAACGCTCGGCGAAGGCGGCCAAGGTTACGTCGGGCTCTGCCTCACTATCCCGTTCATTCTGTTCTCGGGATTCGCTGGTCAATTGGCTGACCGCACAAGCAAACGTAGCATCACTGTTCAGGTCAAGATCGCGGAAGTTGGGATCTCGCTTGTCGGATTCGCTGGGTTTTTCGCCGGCAATCTTTGGCTTTCGCTGTCTGCCCTCCTCCTGCTCGCGATTCAGAGTTCCTTCTTTGGGCCGGCCAAATACGGCATGATTCCCGAACTGGTCGACACTTCGCAGCTCAGTCAGGCGAACGGTTCGATCAACATGTTCACCAATCTAGCCGTGATCTCTGGAACTCTCGCCGCTGGCCCGGTCTACAGTCTTTATCATCCCGAGCCGGGAAGCAGCGCCTCGCCACTACTTTGGGTCCCCGGTGTCGCCATGCTTGTGACAGCGGCCATCGGCTTGTTTGCCTGCTTACCGATTCCCCGACTCAAAGCCATGAACCCTAACTTGAAGATCAACTGGAATCCCTTCGACCTCTATTTTCAGGCCCTTCGCGACATGGCTGGCAGCCACCTGCTATTCGTCGCCTTTGCTTGGGCCTTCTTCTACATGATCGGCATGCTGGCGATTCTCATTCTCCCCGACTATCGCGAATTGCTCAACGTTAGCCCTACCAAGGCCAGCGTTCTGCTCGGTATCCTGGGAGTCTCCATCGGGATCGGGAGCATCAGTGCAGGTCTCATCTCTGGGAAACACATCGAGCCCAGGCTCATTCCTGTGGGAGCGCTTGGGATGACCCTCTTTTTTACGCTACTTGGTCTCACCCCACTCGATTTTAATCTCGTCGCCTCGTTGCTCTTTGGCGCTGGAATATTCGCCGGCTTTTACATTATCCCTCTTCAATCACTGCTTCAGCACCTCTCTCCCCCCGCTGAAAGAGGTCGCTTTCTCGGCACCGCCAACGCCCTTTCCTTTGTTGCCAGCTCCCTCGGCTCGCTTACCTTTCTCGCTTCTAAAGCCATGTTTCACCTAGCCTCCAACCATATCTTCTTGATTTGTGCTGGCCTCGCTCTCGTCGGTTCTAGCGTCCTCATCTGGCGCCTTCGCCCGCTGATCACCGACCCTTCGCTACGCGGCAGATAACCAGATAGTGCCACACGCTTGATAATGCCATCGGCAAGGAGAGCAGTGTCGGCCTCAAACCCGGCACCCGTCTCCCCTTGATCATCAGCGTGACTTTGGACAACGGCAAGACCTTGGAAAGGCACCTCAAAAGGCAACACCAAGACATCCTTGAGCTTATCGTTAGAACCGGCAGTCAGAAAAAAAACCTGCCGTCTCATCGCCGTGAGGGTTGAGCAAAAGGTGGCCCGTAAAGGTCGTGCTGAGAGCACGTAAAAGAGCAGAAGCAACGAATACCACCTGACCGCCTTCGTCTTAGCAGGGATGATCAACCCCTAACTTTAGGATGAAAGTGGCGCCAGTGATTGGGAAACAAATTGGTCGTTGATCATCCCTCAGCGCCTTAACCTGACGCGAATGCCCTCCTGGCAGGTTCTCGGTGGAGAGCCTCTCACCCTACTCAGATTCCTGGACGTTCGGTTCCGTGGGAGACGAAGCCTCCTCTCCCAAAAATACTTCATTGAGTTCACGACGTTGCTCGAACGAGACACTCGAGGTATCGAGGGCGGAGCGCGCCGAGACCGGATCGGTGGAGCTCCACCGGTGAAGCACTTCCCGCATCAGACCGGTGCTGTGCCCCTCATCACTGAGACTGTTCGCCCATTCGAAGGCGGTGGCGGGATCACTCTGGACGGTGGAACCTACCACGCGCTCGGCCGCTGCATCTCGAACGTTGCCCGGGGGAAGCTGCAGGATCCACTCGCCGGCGGCCATGCTATCGATCCGCAGCCAACGTTCGGCGACGTTTCCGATCGCGGAGCGCTGCACCTGCCCCGATTCTGGTAATCCCATCGCCCAGTCGGCAGCCTCCTGCGGACTGGTCGATGCCCAGACCGAGGCGATCTCCTCGGCCATCCGCCGAGATTCGTGGGCTGTCCGTAACTTCGGTGGGAGGGCTGCGGTCAGCTCCCCATACATCGTGGCGGCACGCCCCGGGTCGTATTCCGCAACCCCGCGCAGGATCGATTCAGTGGCGCGTTGACGATCTGCACCTGATAATCCTTGGGCCCACGCCATCGCTGCCGCGGTGTCCTCACTAGCCCAGCGCCGGGCCGCCACCTCCAGGACACGATCTCGCTCAAAATTGCTTTCGATCGATGAAGCAAAGTCTGCTGCCGCGGCGGGATCAGTGTCGGACCAAGAACTGACCACTCCGCCCATCGCCCGCTCACGTTTCGCAGGATCGGTCTGAGCCGCCCCCCACTCCAGCGCTGCATTCCGGTCGCGTTCCGCCCACCGGCGAGCCATGGCATGCACGAGGTTCAGGTTCTGCTCGGAGGTTGGCAGTTGGCCGACGTATTGGGCGGCGGCAGCGGGGTCTTCTTCCGACCAACCATGTAGGGCGCTCTCCAACGCTCGCCGACGGTCAACTCCTTCCAAGCTGTTGGCCCACTCGGCGGCGGCCTCGCCATCCCGCTCTCCCCAGCGGCTGGCGAGATGTTCGAGGATGCGCCGCCGCTCCCGGCCAGCCGGAGCTAGTTCTAAAAGACGTTTCGCGGTCCCTGCATCCATGTGACCACCCCGCTCCAGCTCTTCCAGGGCCTGCCTTACCGAACCTGGAAAGCCGTCTTCTCCCTCGCCACGTGATTGCTCCGAGTCACTGCGACCGGACTGGGAGACCATCGAGCGACTCCTCGACGAATCGCCAGTTCGCGGACGAGCCGCTCCGTCCCTGGCCGGGACATCCTCCGCGCCGGGTGAAGAGATGATGCGATCCACCGCCATTCCAACCGCAAAGAAAGCCGCTGCGACGAGAAGAAAACTGGTGTTTATTTTCATTAGATCGTCGTAAACTTACTTTACCATGGCTCCAAACGGAACCCTAATTTTCTGATCTTCGCGAGGAACTCAGGGCAATTTCTTAGCGGGTCATTGAAATGCTTAGCGCGAAAGAGTTTTTCTATTTCCACTAAACTTCGGCCCTAGAACAGGCGGGGCATGAAATCCACGCACCTATGTGCTCCTCATGATCGGGTCAGCCAACGCCGCGCACTCATGAAATCGCACTTACCACGAACCTCTCCTCTCCCTCGCTTTGTCGCCCTAACTGACAAAGGCTCTCTGATTGATCGACTCGTCACAATTCTTGTTATAGATTCATACATTCACCCTTGAAAATGACTTCCTTCTGTTTCCGCATCCTCCTTTCGATCACTGCTTTTCCCGTCGGTATTCTTCATGCAGAAGAGCCCGTGGACTTTGCCCGTGAAGTCCTTCCCATCCTTTCCAACAAGTGCTTTACCTGTCATGGACCAGATACAAAGAAAGCCAAGGACCTCCGTCTTGACAGCTATGTCGCCGCCATCAAGGACAGGAAAGGAATTCGAGCCATCGATCCTGATGACCTTGAAGGAAGTGAACTCATCTTCCGGATTCACGACGAGGACGACCCCATGCCTCCGGAGGACGACGGCAAACCACTGACAAACTCCGAAAGGGAGGTCCTTTCCCGCTGGGTCAAGGAAGGTGGGAAATACGCCTCGCATTGGTCATTTGTTCCACCACGCAAAGAAAAAGACGCTCCCAAATCCGAGGTCCTCGATTCCTACATCAGCGCCGGTCACAAGGCTCACACGCCTCCTGTGACCCTCGCTCCCCGAGCGGACCGGGCCACCCTCGCGAGACGCGCGGCCCTCGTCCTCACCGGACTTCCGCCAGAACCTGAAGTCCTCGAAAAATATCTCGCTGACAAAAATCCTGGCGCCTACGGAGACTTCGTGGCAACTCTCCTCGATTCATCTCACTTCGGAGAGCACCAGGCCCGCTACTGGCTCGATGCCATTCGCTATGGCGACACTCATGGCCTTCATCTCGACAATCGCCGCGGCATCTTTCCCTTCCGGGATTGGGTCGTCCGTGCATTCAACGACAATCTCCCTCTCGATGATTTCATCACCTGGCAGCTTGCGGGCGACCTTCTCCCAAACTCGACCATCACTCAAAAAATCGCCACCGGATTCGTGAGAATGAATCCCACCACCGCGGAAGGTGGAGCGATTGCCGCCGAGTTTCAGGCCAAGAACAACTTCGATCGCACCGAAACACTGGGCACGGTGATGCTCGGAATGACTCTGACTTGCGCCCGCTGTCACACTCATAAATACGACCCTATCACTCACGACGAATATTTTAGCCTCCTCGCCTTTTTTAACAGCACCGCCGAGAGTCCACTCGATGGCAACAAATACGACCACGGCCCCGCAATGAAGGCTCCGGCAAATCCCGAGGAGTGGAAGCTTCTGGATGCCTTCGAAAAGAAGATAGAAGGCGCGCCCGACCCGCAAAAGTCCTTCACCACCACCACTCTCGTTGCCAGCGAACTCCCAAAGCCCCGCGTTACCAAAGTTCTCCAACGCGGCGAATATCATAGCCCCTTTGGAGACCCGCTTCAGCCTGACGTCCCGGCCGTCATGGGGAGCTTCCCCGATGATGCCCCCCGCAACCGACTCGGCCTTGCCCGCTGGCTGACATCCTCGGACCACCCCCTCGTTGCACGCGTTCTTATCAATCGCATGTGGCAGCGCGTCTTTGGATATGGACTCGTTCGCACTCCGGAAGACTTTGGCCTTCAGGGAGAACAACCTACCCACCCTGAACTTCTCGAT
>Ga0308008_1000762_pt1 | contig 11893 bp, 8 predicted proteins | sample Neamet125_FD_203140 | JGI IMG/M metagenome (GOLD analysis project Ga0308008, IMG submission 203140) | Marine microbial communities from water near the shore, Antarctic Ocean - #125 | ecosystem: Environmental > Aquatic > Marine > Unclassified | place: Southern Ocean | collected 2014-07-24
CGTAGGCTTAGGTCAATACGGTGATGCAGAAGTTGCTGATGTTGATGCTGAAATAGTAGACACAGCATACTATGGTCAACCTGATCAAAATGACGAGCCTCAAGGTTCACATGATGACATGCTCAAGTTAATGGGTATTGTCGATATGGGTCAAGGCGACTTTGAAGACGAAGTAGAAGCACCAGGAACAGATATTGATGTACAAGTAGATGACGCGGCATGTGAATCATGCGGTGGCAAACATGCTATGGAAGAAGGATGTGGCGACAAGGCATATGAAGACCAAGGCTACGATGACAAAGAAGACGAGTCATTAGGCATGAGAACAGGTAAAGAATCAGATCACAAACAATCAGACAAAGCACGTAGAGATGACTCTTACGGTAAATTCGGTAAGAGAGATGAAGAACACAGAGAAATCTCTAAAGAAGGACAAGGCTATGATGACAAAGAAGACGAGTCATTAGGCATGAGAACTGGCAAAGAGTCAGACAAACATCAATCAATGAAAGATCGTAGAGATGACTCTTACGGTAAATTCGGTAAGAGAGATGAAGAACATAGAGACACCGACATTGATCACGGTGGCAAACCCCGAGCATACGATATGCACGAAGAATCTGATGTCGAAAGAGATGACCATGCTGAAAAAGCAGGCAGAGAAGTTGCACATGATGCAAAATATGACGACCGTAGACACTCAGGCAAAGACGGTAAAGACGTTACTAGAGACATCGAATACGATGAAATGCATGAAGATCAAGGATATGATGACAAAGAAGATGAGTCATTAGGCATGCGTACTGGTAAAGAATCTGATAAGAAACAGTCTGATAAAGATCGTAGAGACGATTCATATGGTAAGTTTGGTAAAAGAGATTCAGAGCATAGAGAAAAATCATTAGAAGAAACTCTTGCTCAGTTAGATGAACTTGCTCAGTTAGATGAAAAGCAAGGCTATGATGACAGAGAAGACGAGTCTGATGGCGAGAAGCACGGTAAAGAATCAGATCACAAACAAAGTGAAAAAGCCCGTAGAGATGACACAGATGGTAAGTTTGGTAAAAGAGATAAAGAAGACAGAAAGCCTTCTTTAGAAGAAACTATTAGAACTTTAGACTTACTAGCAGAAGTAGGAGCAGAAGCATCAGAAGAACCTACTCAGCCATTATCACAACACGATGATGAGAGACTATTAACTAAAGAAGGCGCAGAGGATGCACCTAAGGACGATGTAAACGACACTGAGAACGAAGAAATCACTGAGACACAAACTGAAGATCAAAGAGAGTTTGCAGTAGCAGAAGATGAGGACGACTTAGAAGAAGGTAAGATACCCGCAGGTCTAAAAGCATACCAAGATAAAAAGAAAGGTAAGAAAGACGATTCTGACAAAGATGTTAAAGAAGAAAAACTTGATGAATGGGCTAACGAAGCTGGTAAGAACGGCACACTATCTACATTTGAACAAGATATCGACTTTATGACTAAAGTAATCTCTGGTGGACTTAACAAACAAAAATCAACAGGTCAAACAACTGTTCCAGTTATTGCAGGTCAAAATGATCGCACTGGCTACAATGGTGCTGACTTAGTTAAAGAAGGTTCAATCATGTCACATGATGGTCTAGCAGGTCTAATGCTTAAGATGGATGAGTTAAACAAATAACTACTACAATACGTTGTACCCGTTTAAATACCCGGCTTAGTCGGGTATTTTTTTATCTGCTCATTAAGTTTTAAAAAGAATAAATACTAATATTAGGAAAGAATTGCTATGGCACAAAGAAATATTGACTTCGGAGCATTCCCTGACGATCCAGATGCAGATGCTATACGAGCGGCATTTGAGAAAGTTCAGTTAAATTTTACAGAAGTATTCGCTGGATTAGGCGACTCAGCAGTAGTATCAGTTAACAAGACAGCAGGGCCGGGAGTATACTTAGTAAACGGTTCCCCAGTAGGAAACGTTGTCTTAGGTGCTAACATATCTTGCGTACAGTTTACTTCAACAACGTTATCATTAACTAGAGATGCACCCGGAAACGGTTCCCCAGGTGGTAGTGCGACTATCACAGACTCGACTCAAACATTATACCTTGATATACCTAACACTGTAGCAAATATCAGTGACGTAATAGTATCAAACTCAATACAAGGTAATGCGATTATAGGTAATGTGTCCGGAGACTTTGGATACATATTAGCAAATGCAACATCTGGTAATGGAAACATTACTGCTAATAACATAACATTGACTGCCGCTCTTTCAGCCGCAAACGTCAGTGGTAATGGAGCTGGACTATCAGCAATCGCTGGTGCTAATGTAACTGGAACTGTACCATCTGCAACAGTTGCAGGTACGGTAACAACTATAGCACAACCAAACATAACATCATTGGGTACGTTGACAACACTAGGTGTTCAGTCAACAGTAACTGCTGTGGCATTTACTGCTAATACAGGTTTATTCACTGGAGATGGTGGAGGCTTATCAAACATAGTATCTGCTAATTTAGTAGGACAAGTAGCATTTGCGGCAACAGCAAATGCAGTAGCCGGAGCAAATGTCTCAGGTGCAGTAACTTTCGCAGGTACAGCAAACGCAGTCGCTGGATCTAATGTATCAGGAGCAGTAAGTTTTGCTACAACTGCTAACGCAGTAGCTGGTGCTAATGTATCAGGTGCAGTCAATTTTGCATCAGTTGCAAACGCAGTAGCAGGTGCAAATGTAAGTGGTACTGTTGCTTTAGCAACATTAGCCACAAATGCTACAAGTGCTAACGCAGTAGCTGGAGCAAATGTAAGTGGTGAAGTAACTAATGCCGCAACAGCAAATGCAGTAGCAGGTTCTAATGTATCTGGTGCAGTAAGTTTTGCAAGTACTGCTAATGCAGTAGCCGGAGCAAACGTCAGTGGAGAAGTAACATTCGCCGCTACAGCAAACGCAATAGCAGGAGCTAATGTATCAGGACAAGTTAACTTTGCAGACACAGCAAATGCAGTAACAGGTGGAAATGTAAGTGGACAAGTAGCATTTGCCGCAATTGCAAATAGTGTTAATGGTGCTAACGTTTCAGGTGCTGTAGCAGATGCAACAACATCAGTTACTGCTGGTACTATAACGACAGCCGCTCAACCAAACATAACAAGCACAGGTACACTTACATCAGTAAACATAGCAGGCAATGTTGATTCAGGAAATTTAAGAACTGCTGGAGTAGTAGATGCAACTGGTAACGTTACAGGTGGAAATGTATTAGGCGCAGGTGGTGTCTTTACATATGTATCTGGAGACGGAGCGAACTTAACAAACATTTCTGTGAGTACAGGGTCATACATTGAAAATGGCACAAGTAATGCAAGACTCGATGCTAGTGGACCATTCAGAGTTTCAGTAGGTGGAACTGCAAATATACTACAAGTTAAAAATTCAGGAACAGCAGTAGAAGTAACAGGCTCAATGTCTGTATCAGGTGGAATAGATAACAATATTAATTTCAATAGTACTACTAACTTAGGACCAGAAAGTAATGTAACAATTACTGGTGGTGTCACTGGAGCATTCTTAAAAACAGATGGCTCTGGTTCTCTTTCATGGGACACTGGAACTGTTCAGCCAACACAAGGTACTGATACACAAATCATCTTTAATGACAGTGGTGATTATGCAGGTAATACAGGATTTACATATAACAAAACAACAGGTAACTTAAATGCACCCGGCTCTATTATTGCCGCAGGCGGTGTTGAAGCTGGAATATTAGGCGGAAGTCTAACAACAACAGCACAACCAAACATCTCATCTGTTGGAACATTAACATCATTAATCTTAAGTGGAATTTTAAACACTAACTCAGATATTATTACTAACGCCGGCAGTATTCAGATATCAGGTGGAGCAGGAACATTTAAAGGAGACGGTGGAGGTTTAACTAATCTTCCTGGAGCAAATGTCAGTTTAGTTCCTACAGCAACTCTAGCAACATTCGCAACTACAGCAAATGCAGTAGCTGGTGCTAATGTAAGTGGTACTGTTGCTTTAGCAACTCTATCAACATTCGCAACTACAGCAAATGCAGTAGCAGGTGGAAATGTATCAGGTGCAGTAGGTTTCTCAGCAGTAGCAAACTCTGTATCTGGAGCAAATGTATCAGGCGCAGTTGCTTTAGCAACTCTAGCCACAACTGCTACAACTGCTAACGCAGTAGCAGGTGCAAACGTTTCTGGTGCAGTAAGTTTTGCAACTACAGCAAACGCAGTAGCTGGTTCGAATGTCAGCGGTATTGTAGCAAGTGCTAGTTTAGCAACATTTGCTACCACTGCTAACGCAGTTGCTGGTGCTAATGTAAGTGGTACTGTTTCTAGTGCAACATCGGCAACAACAGCAACTACAGCAGGTACAGTAACTACTGGAGCACAAGCAAACATAACATCACTAGGCACACTATCAGTATTAGGTGTCAATGGAATTATAACAGCATCAGAAGTAGTAGCAAATACAGGACTATTTAAAGGTGACGGTGGTGGATTATCAAATATCGCAGGTGGTAATGTAAGTTTAGTAGCAAATGCAACTTATGCAACATCAGCAGGTAGTTCTGCATTAGCATTAGATATTACAGGAGCAACACAACCTAATATAACTAGTGTTGGTACGTTAACATCTCTTGCAGTCACTGGTACTATCACAGGTGCAACACTATCTGGCACATCAGGTGTCTTTACTACAGTTGCAGGTGGTTTAACTACAGCGGCTCAACCTAATGTTACAAGTGTAGGAACATTATCAAGTTTATCAGTATCGGGCAATATTTCTACCTCAACTCACATTATTAAAGATGTAGCAACAGCATCCGCAGCCGGAACAAATCAGGGCGGAGCTACAGCATTGTCTGGAGCAGATATATTCTCAGTGACAACACCTAGTAATAACAATGGTGTTAGACTAATGAGTGCGACACAAGGTTTATGTATATACGTTAAGAACTTATCATCTAATACATTAAAAGTATATCCTAATACAGGTGATAGTGTTGATCAGAACGGTGTTAACAGTGCGATGGACATAGGTCCTTTAGGACAGATACAATTCGTTGCACATAGTGCATCTAAATGGTATACTGTTGGCGCAACATATGCATAATGTTTTGCATCTTTAAGAAGGATAAGAAACAAATGAAATTATCGAATAATTTTACATTAACAGAGTTTGAAAAAAGTCAAACTGCTATACGTCAAGGCTTAGATAATTCTATGCCCGAAGAACATTTGGCAAATGCAAAGGCTCTCTGTGAAAACGTATTACAAAAAGTAAGAGAACATTTTGGACCTACTACTATTAACAGTGGATATCGTGGGGATGCCCTGAATAAAGCAGTAGGTGGAAGTGCAAAATCACAACATTGTAAAGGACAAGCGGCAGACATTGAAGTCCCCGGTGTCTCTACATTTGATGTTGCTAAATGGATCGAAAAGAAAACAGACTTTGATCAAGTCATCTTAGAGTTTTATACTCCGGGAATACTAGACTCTGGTTGGGTACATGTTACCTACAATACAGAAGGGAATAGAAAGAAATCTTTGACTGCATCTAAAGTAGCTGGTAAAACACACTACTCTCTAGGATTAAATCGATGAGCAATCATCCTACATGGGTAACTAAGGAAGGAAGTATAGGGGCATTCCCATCACAAGTTCCTATGACATTTACTTTTAAAGCAACAGCAACATTACCTGCAACAACAATCACGTACACAGTTCTAAGTGGTTCAATCCCTACAGGATTAACATTGAACAGTACAACAGGTATTCTATCAGGTACACCCGGCATTGTAGGATCTGATACAACATATAACTTTGCTATAAGAGCAACAGATGATTACATAGGTGACTTACAACAAATAGCAGACAGAACTTTCAGTACAATCATTAGTGGCGTCGCAATACCGACCTTTACCACACCTACCGGAACTATCTTAAATACAAACGATAGTGTTTGGAGAGAATTACCAATACAATATACTAATCCAGACTCTACTAATAAAATATTAATCAGAAAAGTACAGGGTACATTACCACCAGGATTAGAATTAAATGCTAAAGGGTTAATTAGAGGTTACCCTGAACCACCTATCATTAGTATTAATTATAGTGCTGTAACTACATCAGTATTAGCAATATCATCTAGTGTCTTAACAGTATTAAGTACAACAGGGTTCGTTAAAGAACGTCCTGTAACGTTTTCTGGCACTGTATATGGAGACATTGTAACAAATAGAACATATTATGTCAAGGATATTCTTACTGCAACTACATTTACTATCTCAGGCGCACGTGGTGGCACAGCAGAAGTCCTCGTAGATGGCGCAGGTACATTTGGAGCATCGTTACCACAAATACAAACGGGTTCACCAACTGTACAAACATATTCATTCACATTAGAATTATCATCGCCGTTAGGCAATGCATTAGAATCATATAACATCGTTGTTGCGAATCAAAACGCACCAATTAGTGCAGGAGGACCTGGCTTCCCGGGCAATACTAGAACACCGAGTATATTGAACACTAGACCCACAACATTTAATGTTGGAACTAATGATCCAACTAACTATGGTTATTATATATTTCCTAATGATGATATAAACACAACATATCCTCCTGGCACAGAAGCAAACATAGGCACATATCAAAGCGGAAAGTATTTCGCATGGAGAATGTTAGGTAAAGACTTTGATGGAGATGCTTTAGAGTATCAATATACAGATTTGCCCTTAGGGTTAGTAGGAGACTCTACTACAGGATGGATCACAGGGACGCCTACAATCGCCTCTAACAGCATTAGTAACTTCTCTTTTAGTGTTGCAGTACGTAAGGCAAGTTTTACTAACGTACAGAGTTCTGTATTTAAATTTAAGATGACAGTAGCCAATGATATACTAGGTACAGTTACATGGGTTACCCCTAGTGATCTTGGAAAAATGAATAACAGTGAAACATCTATCTTATCTGTTAGTGCAACATCAGATGTTACACTTAACTACAGAATAACTAGTGGAACACTACCTCCTAACTTAAAGTTACTAGATAACGGAGAGTTATCAGGTACAGTTGCATATCAACCTACTAAAACATTTTTAAATCCTGATACAGAAACAGAATTTGATTGTGTAATCGAAGCATATTCACCTCTATACCCTGTAATCAACTCTACCAGAGCATTTAAATTAACGATTGTACAAGAGTTTAATCAACCCACTGATACATTGTATATCAAATGCGTACCGGGTGTTGCAGATAGAAATATTATTAAAGGATTGCTCGACAGCACCACACTTATTCCGACAGCAGACTTGTATCGATCTGGAGACGTTAACTTTGGCAAAGCAACAAACATAACATATGAACATGCATTCGGCATTTATGCAAGTGACTTTGAAGAATATGTTGCCGCTATTGAAAAGAATCACTATTGGAGATATATTACATTAGGTCAGATAAAAACAGCAGTAGCCAAAGATGCTACAGGCAAAGTAGTATATGAAGTTGTGTACTCTGAAGTACAAGACAACTTAATTAATCCTAAGGGCAAAAGTGTCAGTGAAGAAATTATATGGCCAAGAAACATTCCTCTTAACAAAGGACCATGGTACACAAGTGTAACTGACATCTATGCAAGTTATATAGATACTACTCCTGAAGGACAAAATCTACAAACACAAGAAACATTTGAAGAACAACTAGTAGTCTCTGAAGGCGGATTAAATCTACTAACAGAAACAAGTCAACCAAAATACTATACAAGTTTAACGCCTGGGTTTGCAAGAAACTTATTCCCAAACAGTCTGCCTAACATGAGAAACAGAACAGGTACAAACTTAGGACAAGAATTTGACTTTAGATTACTACCTGGATGGATGACTAGTCAACAAGCAAACGGTTCAACATTAGGATACACTCCTGCTTGGGTCATAGCATACTGTAAGCCAGGAACATCAGCAACAATTAAGAACAATATCGAAACACTATGGGTAGATCCTTTAGGAAAACCATACACATTAAACACGATTAACTTCCAGTTAGATAGAATCACGGTAGATAAATCAATTACATTTGATTATGACAATAATGTTAATCCACCCGCATGGACTGGACTACCTAGTGCTTCACCAGAGCCTAGTCCTATAGATTCAAAAGATTTCTATGTATTATTTCCTAGAAAAACTATCTTACCAGACAAAGGAAATGTATCTGGTTAATTAGTGTTGATAAATACTATATTGAGAGATTAAATAAATTATGAGTACGATTAATACAAACGGAATAAACGGCAACTATCCTACCCCGGGACAGAACAATAGTTCTCAAGGGTTTAGAGATAACTTTACGTCTATCAAAACGAATTTAAATACTGCTGGTACTGAGATAACAGAACTGCAGGATAAGGCTGTGCTTAAACAGGGTTTACAGAACATTACCCTTGATAATAACATGGCTAATACTTTAATTAGTAATGCCGCTATTAGAACGTTTCGTAATACTACATATAATTTAGGTAACAACGTAGCAGGTACTGTAGTTGTTGATTGTACATTAGGTGACGTACAATTTGCTACGATTACAGGCAATACTACATTTCAATTTGCAGGTTGGGCGCCAACACAAACAAAACATACTATAACTTTAGACTTAACAGTTGCAAACACAGAAGCATATCTTTTCTTCCCATCAGAAGTAAGCGGAGGAGGCTCAATATTAGAAAACAATACTCTTAACGGTTCTAGTTTAGCAATTGCTACTGCACCGTACAACGTAACTCGTTTAGTGTATGATCTATCTACTATCGATTGTGGTAACTCAATCTTAATTGAACCTATTAATAGAAGTTATCAGACTTCTATGATCGAAACAAGAGTAGCAATTACACCGACGGGCTATCAAGGTGATAGAAACGGCGATGTCGCAATGGCTTCAACTATTGAACCACAGACTGTAACAGCAACAACAACTGGTACTAATTTACTGACTTTAGATAACACAACAGGCTTTTATATAAGCATGCCTGTTGAGTTTACAAGTCAAGGTGGTAATCTAGTATTCGGTGGAGTTACTGCTGGTAATACTTTTTTCATATCAAGTCTAACTGCCAATACTAATATTGCAGTTAGTACAACACAAGACGGGGGAAATGTTGTTGCTCTATCAACTGCTACAGGCACAATGCAAGTTTCACCAGTTCAGTATGTATATCATGCAGTTGGAACGTTTGACAGTACAACAACAGTTGCTAACGTCTTCTCATCAGTAGCAACAGCAAATCAAATCGAATTTACAGCAACTGTACCAAATATTGCATCACATGGATTAAATCAGCCAGTTGTATTTTCAGGTACAGATATTACTAATTCAGGTTTAGCCGCTAACACTACTTACTATGTTAAAAACGTAGACACAAGTGGTGCTAATACTAAGATATCAGTGAGTCAAAGTAGAACTAACGGAGTTGCAGGACCAAATGTAACTTTACTAACCAGTTCAACTTTCAGTGCAACAACAGGAACTGTATATAATCAAGGACATGATATCTGGAAAAGAGTTAAGTTAGACTCGTTCTAAGAGGACGCTATGACAGGTATGCATCATCCATTTATAAGTGATTTATCAGATAAATCTATAGAAGACTTACAAGAAGCAATCAGTGAACTTACTGGTAAGTTAACCTTTGCACATAGAACACAAAATCAACCGCTAGTTAATCAACTTGATATGGTGATGAACAGTTATAAAGACGAACAAAGAAAAAAACTAGACAAGTTATTTGCTGATAAAGATATCGGCGATACAATTAAAGTCGATAGGAAATAAAATGTCCGCACGAATCGAAAGAGACTTAGGTTTTTCGACTGCAATACATTTATCAGACACGTTCATTATTAATGAATATTTTATGACTCTTTCTATGTTAATAGAAACAGAGGATATTGCAGAACAGAACATAGCATTAGAAAGAATCTTGCATTTTTGTATGCTTGTGTTAAACAACTGTGTTTTTATCAATCAAAGTGATGACAACGCCATCAAAAAATACAAAAATGCAGGCATTAGAATCTGCACCCTACCAGATGATCCTTTCGATCAAATTATTTCAATGACATTACTACAGAAGTTCAACTCTATTACTGAAGGTAGAATCAAAGTAACAGATTGTACACTCAGTTCTAATCTAAGTGAAGGAGTTCGTTATTGTACAGTATCAGAAGTAGTAGAAAACGTAATAGATACGCATCATAGTAAATGGTGGAACTGCACAACTCTCTGTACAGAACATTCTGCACCAGTCGATGATGACAACAATATCGTAAAACTGTTTTCTGGAGATGAATGGGAAAAACTAGACCTTCAATTTGCAAAAAAGGGCAAAAAGCCAGCAAAGAATTGATCCTTTTTACTTGTATTACGCATAAATTAGTGTATAATATATCATATGATTAACGATTACTACGGACGCCCTATCTATTCTGAACGAGATTTAGTAGAAACCTATATGAAAAATCCTGATCAGAAGTTAAAGAATACTTTGACTGATAAAAAGATAGATATAGATTCTACATTAGAAATTAAGAACATTCCGCATTTAATAGAACACACATTAGCACAAGTATCAGTTGCAGACTTTGATGAAGAAATGCGAAGCAAATGGCATATGCCTCAACACTACAGAGAGTTCGATATTGCTAAGTGGTTGCTAAAACAATGTAAACATGATGAAGAAATTCAACGTGTAGGTAAAGAACTATTACTGTATCAAAAACGAGGACAGTTCTTATTACTTCAATACATGAAATACTTAGTTGATTTAATGAGAGAAAACAATATCGTCTGGGGTGTCGGAAGAGGCTCTAGCGTATCAAGTTTTGTTTTGTTTTTGATCGGTATTCACCGTATAAATAGTATCTACTACGGTTTAGACATTGAAGAATTTTTAAAATAGGATAAAAATATGAGCAGAGTATATAAAACAGCAAGAGGCAAATCATTAGATATGGCAAGCCTAATCGCACGACAAGAAAAAACACGTGCTGTTAGTAATGTTAATGCTATTAACGCCCGCGGAGATGAGATTGATCAGAATGGTAATGTGGTGAGACCAAATACTCAAAGAGTAGCAGACTCATATGCATCACAAGTAGGAACATCCGGAGCAATATTGCAAGATCGTCCTGAGAATCCAAATCTTAGTAAAAGTGCAAATCCAAATGCTCCTTTATCGCCTAAACAACAAAGAGAACTTGATGCATTAACATCAGGTGCTATCGAAGAAAAAGCACCAACAGAAACTCCTATGCTAAACAAACTCGTAGAAGAATCAAAACCCGAACCAGTTACTGAACCAGTTGCTCAAGCAATATCACAACCTGACCCAGTAGTACAAGAGACTGTTGAACCTTCAGAATCAGAAATAATGCAGGCTGACTTAGAACCGATCATTGCTCCTATTGAGCCAGAGATTGCTCCTTTCCCAGTCGAAGAAGTTGAAGAATTTGTAATGAAGTCAGCAGACGAGGCTCCAGATAGTTTTGATAATGTAGGAGAACAATCTCATACACTTCATCCTGAAGAGGCTGAACTAGCAGAACTAGAAGAAGACTTTGATATCGAAGCCATTAAGAAAGCGGCACTAGAAAACATTGTGACAGAAACACCAAAAGCAAAATCTAAAAAGAAAGGTAAAAGATAAATGGCAATCGGACTTAAATCTAATATTAATCGTATTCATTGCAAATCATTAAGAGCAATCAGTGATAAAGTTATTGTACACAACATGGACTTCGGTGCACAAACATTAGCATCTGGTATTATTATGATGGACGATGATAAGAAATCACAAGGC
>Ga0308008_1000768_pt1 | contig 11867 bp, 12 predicted proteins | sample Neamet125_FD_203140 | JGI IMG/M metagenome (GOLD analysis project Ga0308008, IMG submission 203140) | Marine microbial communities from water near the shore, Antarctic Ocean - #125 | ecosystem: Environmental > Aquatic > Marine > Unclassified | place: Southern Ocean | collected 2014-07-24
TGACGAGGATTATTACGGAGATTTTGGTAAGCAATTCCTTAGCAACTCAGACATATCAAAGCTACTAACAAATCCTTTATCTTTGCTTGAACCTCAAGCTGTGATACCAGCGTTCTTGGTTGGCGGTTATTTCCATACTGCTATTCTAGAGCCTGAGAAGCTTGATAAGTACAGGATTGTAGAGGCTAGTAATAGGAACACTAAGGTATACAAGGAGGCAACAGAAGGAGTGCCTTGCTTGCTTCAGAGTGAGGTGGATAAAATAAAGGTTACTATAGATACGGTGATGTCAAACAACACATGCGAGGACTTGATAAGAGGGTTCGATGTAGAGTATGAAGTTCCTAATATCATGGAGATTAACGGGGAGTTATGGAAGGGTAAGGCTGATATAGTTAATCACGAGAAGAAGCTTATCGTAGACCTTAAAACCACCTCAGATATAGAGCGATTCAAGTATTCTGCGACTAAGTATAATTACGATAGCCAAGCTTACATTTACAATAAGCTATTTGGTTATGATTTTATGTTTATAGTAGTGGATAAGAACACAAATCAAGTAGGTTTATTTGATTGCTCACCTGATTTTTATGCTCGTGGAGCACAGAAGGTTGAGAAAGCTGTTGAGCAGTATAGATTATTTTTTAAGACATCAGGGTTTGACCCAAAACAATTTTTTATTAACAGTACATTGTAGTACACAAAAAACAATTACATTATGGCGAGTATTATTAAGGCAAAAATTAATTTAAGTGACATCCCTAAAGATAAGATTTATAAGGGAAAGAAAGGTTCGTATCTACCTATCGTTATTACATTGAACGATGAATTAGATAACTATGGTAATCAAGGGCCGATTATAGTAGAGCAATCTAAAGATGAGCGAGACGCTAAAGCTAGTAAGGTTTATTTAGGCAATGTAAAGGTTGCTTGGACAAATGGTACTAACGTCCCAGCAGCACCTAGAGAAGACAGTAATCCAGCTAGAACAACGTCCGTAGCAGCAAAGGCTCCTGTCGATGATTTCCCGTTTTAATTAAATTAAAAATACATACCTATGCAAATAGAGACAGCGGAAGTCAATGGCTTCCAAATTGAAGAATTTAATATCTATTCCTTAGAAGAAGGTAAGACGCAGGGGACTTGTCCCTTGTGCTCTTCCGATAGGAAGGAGAAGAACAAGAAGACTAATTGTGCCTCATACGATTGGCTGAGAGGCTTAGGGACTTGTCATAATTGCAACACCAGCTTTCAACTCCACACATACCAACGTAAGGATAACAGCAATAAGATTTATAGCAAACCCGAACCTACACCAATTCAAAACGTAGGTACTAAGGTTGAGCAATGGTTTAAAGGTAGGAGTATTTCAGCTCAGACTCTTATAGATTTAAAGATTACCGAAGGGCCAGAGTATATGCCTCAGACTAATAAGGTAGAGAACGTTATCAAGTTCAACTATTTTATGGGTGAGGACATTGTTAATATAAAGTACCGTGATGGGAGGAAGAACTTTAAGCTTTACAAGGGGGCTGAGAAAGTTTTCTACAACATTAATAGCGTAGTTGGTTATGATTACTGCGTTATTGTCGAGGGTGAAATGGATGTGCTTGCGCTTCATGAGGCTGGTGTAAAGAATGTTATATCAGTGCCTAACGGGGCAACACTCAACACAAACAACCTAGACTATCTTGATAATTGTATTGATTATCTTGAGGATAAAGATAAAATTATATTAGCGGTAGACTCTGACTCTGCTGGTGAAGCTCTTCAGAAGGAATTGATACGAAGGTTAGGTGCAGAGACCTGCTATCTTGCTACATTTGATGACTGCAAGGATGCTAATGAATATCTAACCAAGTATGGTAAGGATAAACTATCAGAAAGAATATCTAAATCAAGCCCAGTACCCTTAGAAAATGTAGTTACATTTAAAGATATTGAGGATGATATCACAGACTTTGTTAGAAATGGATTCAAAAAAGGGTTTCAGATTGGCCTTGATAATTTTGACAATATATTCTCCACGTATACAAGCCAGTTTATAACGGTTACGGGCATACCCAGCTCAGGTAAGTCAGATTTCGTAGACCAAATGGTTGTTGGTTACAACGAGAATTACGGATGGAAGACTGCCTTTGCCTCTCCAGAGAATGCACCAACATATCTACACGCACATAAGTTAATGCGTAAGACCTGGAGGAAGATGCCTACCAAGAGTGATATAGGTACGGACAAGTGGAATGAAATAGCAGAGCATTGCGATAGCAATTACTTCCATATAGATATGGAGCGTTATACTCTAGAGTCTATCCTTAAGAAAGGGGCTGAGTTAGTTAAGCGTAAGGGTATCAAGTGCTTAGTCATTGACCCATTCAACAAGGTAAGGGACACAGAAAACAATACCGAGGATGTCAATAGATACACTATGGAATACCTTAGTAAGATAGAAATCTTTGCTAAGAAGTACGATGTACTTGTGTTTATTGTTGCTCACCCCACTAAGATGTACAGAGATAAAGATGGTAAGCTAGAGGAACCAACGATGTATAGCATTAAGGGCGGTGGTGAATGGTATGATGCAAGCTATCACGGTATATTAGTTCATAGGGATTATGAGGCCAAGACAGTTAAGGCTAAGGTTCTTAAGGTTAAGTTTCAAAACTTAGGGGAGAATGGGGCTGAGGCTAACTTTAATTGGGATCCTCAATCTGGTCGGTTTATTCCTCTTATTACTGACGAAATATCTAACGAGGTTATGCCTTGGGAAATATGAAGAATCAATGGGTTATGGGTACTTATTTACCTACTAGCTTAGAGCAAAAGGCAAGTAGGTGGTGTTTAAATAATAATATTTATATTTACCCTGTATTAAAACACTCAGGAAAATGGTTCATTCAAATAAATATAGCTGGTAAAAAAAATAAGTCTCCCGATTCTTATGGTAAGAACGAAATATGGAGAAAAATAAGTGAATATTATAAATACTATTATGAAAAATACTCAAAAAAATAAGCAGTACAGACCTAGGTTAACTAAGGGTTTAAATAATTTAATCGAGGGGCTTAATGGTAAAGGGGATAGGGTTCTTGTTATAGGAGATCTACACGAACCATTTTGCCTAGAAGGATACCTTAAGCACTGCAAGGAGATTTATGGTAAGTACAATTGCAATAGGGTGGTGTTTATTGGAGACGTTATCGATAATCACTATTCAAGTTTTCACGAAACAGACCCCGATGGAATGGGTGGTGGAGATGAACTTGACTATGCTATTAAAAGGCTGGGTAAGTGGATTAAAGCGTTCCCAGTAGCAGATGTTCTAATAGGAAATCACGATAGAATAATAAGTAGGAAAGCATTTAGCGGAGGCATTCCAAAGAAATGGATACGAAGTTATAATGAAGTATTGAATGCTACTGATTGGAATTTTGTAGAGGAGATAACGATAGACGATGTGTTATACATACATGGTGAAGGTGGAACAGCTAGAACTAAAATGAAGAAAGAGTTGCATAGCGTAGTCCAAGGACACTTACATACGCAAGGATACATTGAGTGGGTGGTTGGATCTAGGTTTAAAATATTTGGAATGCAGGTGGGGTGCGGTATAAACAAAGATTCATACGCTATGGCTTACGGTAAAAACTTCCCTAAACCTTTTATATCGTGTGCGGTTGTTCTTAATGATGGGAAGACTCCTATATTAGAGCCTATGGAATTATAATTACTATAAAAAAATAAATAATGAGAATATTAATAAGCGGTATAATGGGAATGGCGGTGTTGATTGCAATCACATCAGTATTCTTTTTATGGGAAGAATACAAAAGAAGAAATAATGAGAGCTAAATTTAAAAGAAAGAAAGGCCCAGTAAGAGCGAAGAAGGTAACACATGATGGCATTACCTTTGCCTCTGGATTAGAGAAGTATATGTACATAGCTCTTAGGAAGGCTAAGATAAAGTTTACTTATGAGTTAAGATCATTTGAATTACTACCTTCGTTTAGTTTTAATCAAGACTGTTATGAGCGACAAGCAAATAGCAAGGGTGATTATAAGAACAGAGGTAATAAAAAGATACTCGGTATAAAATATACCCCAGACTTTGAAGGTGAGAACTTTATAATAGAAACAAAGGGTAGGGCCAATGAATCCTTTCCGATGAGATATAAGTTGTTTAAGAATTTAATAGCAAACACATACCCTGATACAATACTTTATAAACCGCAAAATCAAAAGGAATGCGACAGAACAATCGAGTTGATACTCGAACACAAAAATCAGTAGCTCGTAAAAAATATGCCGAGCGTCAACTTGACAAGTGGTGTAAATGGAGCTTTAACAACAGAGGTAAAATACTTCTAAAAGAATTAATAGATAAACAAAAAGACTATGGGATTATTTGATAAAAGAATTGCGTATAAACCATTTGAATACCCTGAGTATTATACCGAGGGTTGGTTAAAACAAGCGCAAGCATTCTGGCTACATACAGAGATTAGTATGTCAGGAGATGTTAAAGATTGGAACGAAAACCTTACGGAGAAAGAAAAGCATTTAGTAGGTAACATACTATTGGGGTTTGCTCAGACTGAATGCGCTGTGTCAGACTACTGGACTAACAAGGTAACTCATTGGTTTCCAAAGCATGAGATACAGCAGATGGCTATGATGTTCGGCTCCCAAGAAACGGTACACGCTGTAGCATACAGCTACTTAAATGAAACATTAAAACTAGAAGACTATGAAGCGTTCCTACATGAGCCTGCTACGGCTGATAGGTTTAATAACCTTATGGCTTACGATGGAACTAGCCGTACTGGTATCGCTACATCACTTGCTATCTTTTCAGCTTTTGCTGAAGGTGTTAGTTTATATAGTGCTTTTGGTGTTCTTTATAGTTTTCAACTACGCAATCTACTTAAGGGAATTGGGCAACAAATGAAATGGTCAGTGCGTGATGAGTCGCTGCATAGTAAGATGGGTTGCCGATTGTTTAACCAGATGTGTGATGAGGATGTTCATCTAAGAGCTTTAGTCAAGAGTGATATCATAGAAGCTGCTGAGGCTATGGTTGAGTTAGAACTAAACTACATTGATAAGATGTTCGAGATGGGTGACATTGAGGGAATGTCTTCTGTAGATTTAAAAAACTTTATAAAGAAAAGAACAAATGAAAAGCTATATGAAATTGGTTACACAGATCTTGGTAGTTATTTTTCTTTTGATGAAGAAAGTGCTAAGAAATTGGATTGGTTTTACCATCTCACTGGTGGTCATACCCATACTGATTTTTTTGCTATTCGTTCGACAGACTATAGTAAGGCGGGTGAAGGAGAAGATTTTGAAGATATTTGGTAATCGTGAGCGATTTTGAATTATTAATAAAAACTTAATTAAATTAAATAAAATGAAAACACCAAATTTAGATAGAGAAATAAATGACTTATCTTATTATGAAACTAATAATGAGTTAACAGACCAAGGAAGAAATACCATAGCTGAATTTAGAGAAATTAAAGAGCAATTAAGTTTACACAGTGTTAGTAGCCACAGGGAACAGTTAATTGCTTTTGCTGAATGGAAAGAATATAATGGTAAATGGCAAACTCACGAAGAGCAAGTGAAAAACTTTTTAAAAGAATATAAAAGCAATTAATTGTTTACAACGGCAAAGAATATGAGTAGTAGCGGAAAAATTAAAGCTCCATTTGGAACAAACAGAAGCAAACTGCGCTATTACTTATATTTATTGTTGTAGGTAGTACGGATAATAATAACTAAAATTAATAAATATGGATATTAAATTAAAAATAACTAGAGGTACTGACCAAGAGCTTTATTTAAGTGCAAAAACTATGAATGAATTGGTAGATAAAATAATAGAATGGCAATTATGGGAAAATCAATCTTTGGATTACTATAAAAAGAAAGGTACTTTGGAAAAGGAGAAAAAAAGTGGATTTTACTACTTCAAGTAGTATTGCCTACAACACCCGTCTAAGAAACGTTGTAATGTTTCTTCAGATTGTGTTATAATAAGCATTAATAAAAACTTAATTAAATTAAATAAAATGAAAGAGAGTACACTAATTGAAATGCAGAAGAAGATTGATTCCTTAACTAGAGTAGTTCAAGGTCTAATGAATGAAATTAATAGTATTAAAGATTTTTCTATAGGAACTATAGAGACTATGAAGCTAATGCCTGACTATGATGATGCAATTGAAAAGCTTAAAAAAAGGCTTGCTAAAGAATCTATTAAGGATGAAGAAACTAAACTAGATATATAATGTGGAATGAAAACTGGATTAAAGGAAAAGATTACCCTGAATGGGGTGACACAGATGTTTATAAGAAGACTATATCAGGCGGCTATTTATTTGATGGGGAAACGCCAGCGGAAGCATACTCTAGAGTGGCTAAGACAATTGCAAGGAGATTATATAAGCCAGAGATGGCTGAAACTTTTTTTGGGTATATCTGGAAAGGCTGGCTATGTCTTGCTAGTCCTGTTCTTTCTAATGTCGGTACTGACAGGGGTCTTCCTATTAGCTGCTTTGGTATTGATGTTGCTGATTCAATTCAAGATATAGGTCAGAAGAATCTTGAGATGATGCTGCTTGCAAAGCATGGTGGTGGCGTAGGTATTGGTATCAATCAGATAAGACCTGCTGGAACTAAGATTACTGGCAACGGAACCTCGGATGGCGTTGTTCCATTCTGTAAGATATATGATTCAACTATTCTTGCTACGAATCAAGGCTCAGTAAGACGAGGTGCTGCTTCAGTTAATATTAATATCGAGCATAATGATTTTGAGGATTGGCTTGATATAAGAGAACCAAAGGGAGACGTTAATAGACAGTCACTTAATTTGCACCAGTGTGCTGTAGTTGGGGATAAGTTTATGCGTAAGCTAGAGCAAGGTGATCCAGAGTCTAGAAGAAAGTGGTCTAACCTTCTCAGGAAGCGTAAGGCTACTGGAGAGCCTTATATTATGTTCAAGGGTAATATTAATAAAACAAACCCGCCTGCATATAAGGAGAACGGCTTGAAGGTTCATATGACTAACATATGCTCAGAGATAACTCTACATACCGATGAGAACCATAGCTTTGTTTGTTGTTTATCTTCATTAAATTTAGCAAAATATGAAGAGTGGAAGGACACAAACTTAATTCACGATGCTGTTTTCTTTTTAGATGGCGTTATGGAAGAGTTTATTCAAAAGGCTAAAGGTCTTAGAGGATTTGAGAATGCAGTACGTTCAGCTCAAAAAGGCAGAGCAGTTGGTTTAGGAGTTTTAGGATGGCATACTTATTTACAGGAAAAAGGCATTGCATTCGATAGTTTACTTGCACAGTTCGAAACTCGCAAGATATTCTCTCAGATTAAGATTGAAAGCGAAAGAGCTTCAATGGCATTAGCTGAAATATACGGTGAGCCATTATGGTGTATCGGTACAGGAATGCGTAACACTCACCTAAGAGCAATTGCTCCTACAGTATCAAACTCTAAACTGTCTGGTGACATATCCCCAGGTATTGAACCTTGGGCCGCAAACGTGTTCACTGACCAATCTGCCAAAGGAACGTTTATACGTAGGAATAAAAGCCTAGAGAATGCGTTAAAATCCTTTATCGGATTAAACAAGGATTCTATATGGGATAAAATTTTAAAAGATGGTGGCTCTATTCAAGATATAGATGAACTAGATGATGTATTAGTAGGGGATTGGAATACACCTATTAAGGATGTCTATAAGACATTTAAGGAGATTAATCAATTAGAGTTAGTCAATCAAGCAGGCATACGACAGCAATATATTGACCAGTCTGTTAGTTTAAACTTAGCGTTTCCTTCACAGGCAACACCTAAATGGATTAACACTGTTCACTATGAAGCATGGAAGAAAGGTATCAAGACGTTGTACTATGTACGTACAGAGTCTGTACTTAGAGGTGACATCGCTGCCGATGCAATGGATCCCGACTGCTTGAGTTGTGATGGATGATTATGCTATACGAAATATCGTATATAGATAAATAAAAAAGGGGAAGCTGTGATGGCCTCCCCTTTTTTGGTTACAGGAACTTTAGGTATGGTACGCCTAATTATCTGTGTTCCTTATTTTCCGCATTCTTTGCCAGTAGACACATTAACCCAGTTCTCTTTTTGAAACCAGTCTCTTAATGTTGCACCTTTCTTTCTTGCGCCTTTTACATTGCTTGCATCTGACCTTTCTCTTTTACCACTTTGACCAGCACTTCTCTTTGCATTTATAACCTTAGATTTCTCAGAGGAACTCATAGATTTAACCTTAGCAGCAGGTAAACATACCTTTGTTGTCCCTCCTCCTTTTGTTGCGCTCTTCATTTTAGGGCCTCCAGCCTTAGTACACCTCACCCCGTATCCTGAAGCGTATGCGCTAGGCCATACCTTATATTTCTTTTTAGCCGAAGCCTTACACGCTGGTGATATCTTTCCCATGTTTTTTAGTTATTAATTGTTTTTTATCTTTGTCTTGGCCTAGGTCTCGGTCTCGGTCTTGGTCTTGGCCTAGGTCTTGGTCTCGACCTTGTTGATCGACCTCCAGACTCTTCTTTCTTAGAGTCATTAACGCCATTAAACAAGTGCTTCAAATATATCTTTCTCAATGTCTTATATCCTGGAACAACACCTAAGTTTCCTGCTATTTCAAATGGTATTCTTTCCGAAAGCTCTCCTAAGTTTTTCTCTTTAGTTGATTCCTTCTTTGATGTTATAGACCTAGTGGCTAACTTACCTCCTCTGATAGCTGTCTTCACTACTGGGGTATACGAACCTAATGAAGATACCACTATTTTCTCAATCAAATTATCTTGAGGCTTAAGTTCCGTAGGTATTTTAGAGAATACAACACCATCCTTATAGGCGTTATACTCTCCCTCTCGTGTTATTCCCTCTCCGTACTCTTTGTTTAACCATTCCGTTCCAAAGTTTATAGGCATCTGAGATATATTACCCATACTTCTACCTAACGCCAATGTGACTACAGCCCCAAGAACATTCCTAGTTATATCCTTGTCTAAATCTAAGTCATCCTCCTCCTCGTCAATACCTAACATTGAGAATATCATGGCGAATGTCATGTCAATACCCATCTTATACATAGATAAACGAACCACAGTACCAGTAAGTAGCATAGCTCCCTGTGCTCGTGTTATATCGCCCTTACCCATCAACCCCTGTACGGCTTTAACCGCAGAGAAGTATTCAAATGTTCTAAACCTACTCATATATCCATTTATCATTTGAACCGCTTGCTTGATTGCAGTAGCATCCTTGTCAAGGATATTCCTAGGTATAGAATCAAACGGGTTGTTAGATGCAGCGTTATCTGTTACAGCGGTATCTCCATCCGCTGCTGCTTGGTCAATAGCCTCAGCAAACTTATCTCTGTATGATTGATCATTAGCAATTTTAGTCCAGTTAGGTTTCTCACCTGCCATATTTTCAAATGACTTGTTAAACGCCCCAACAAATAAAGGTCTTGCGACCATTGTATCTGGCTTTGATATCAATCCCTCGTTAAACTTTATTATCGCATCCGTAGGTACTTTAGCAAATCCAAGTAAAGTCTTAGCCTTATCCATAAATTCCGATGTCATCTCTTCTTGTTTAAAGATATTCTCGCTACTATTGATAAGGTTGTTATCTATGTCCTTGCCACTTAACCCAGGGTCACCGCTAAGTCTTACTTTATGCGTGGTTTGTATGACCTTAAACGCTGCATCCATAATATCCCTTGGAACAGACTGTAGCTCTTTTATTCCAGACATGAATGATACAGGGTCTGCAAATACAGCGTGGGTAATGTTTGAGGTTAATTCAACCGCTGCCTTAACTGGCCCTGCAAGTTGAGCTAAATAACCCGACTTACCTAAGAAAGCTAATGCTTTTTCAATAAAAGCCCTATTCCTAGATAGGTGCGAGTATTTGCTTCTAACTATACCATCAAAAATATCCTCCAGTGCAAGGGTAAGCTCCTTTTCAAACTTAGTATTCGCTTTTCTTTTAAGTCCGTTTAGGGTTATCTTAGCGGTCTTTATTGTTGGATACATGTAGTAGCTAATAACAACCTTCTTGGATATAGCGTTAGCGTTAAACACTGGGTCAAAAGATATTGCGTGAACCCCACCCGTTCTTTGAGTTGCAGCCTTATTTTTTAGGGCTGGGTTCTTAAATGAATTAGCTAAATCATTAAGGTTTTCACTCATTGATGTGTCAGTATTATTAACCTTGGGTAGGTGAACGTAATTCTTTCTAAGAACAAAAGCCTTGCCTTGCATTTTAGCATCTGCAATAACCATAGGCTGTATCTTCTTATACACATTATCTACGATTTTTAAGTGCTTCTTCTCCTTGTCTGTAAAGCTATCAAGCATCTTCTTGGAATCTATCTCTCCGTTTACAGAGAACTCCTTCATAATCTTCTCTAAAGCCTCTACCTCTCTATCTGAAAGTAAATTATTAGGGTCGTTAATAGTAGCTTTAATCCATTTTATTGCAGAATTTTCATTGATCTCAACGTTATCAGGATTGCTTTCAAACTCTCGTTGAACTTGATAAATCATTATCTTAGCCTTCTGAACCCACCTCTTGTTTGCACTTATATCTAAAATTGCATTAGCTTTTTTTAGGTCTGCATTTATGTCTAACATCATTTGTTCTGCACTTGCAAACGCCCTACTTACAGGTCTAAATACATTCTCGTAAATCATTGTAGACTTAAACTTCTTAGCCCCAGCACTAAGAACTTGGTCAATGTTTTTAAGTGGGCTTGAGTTGAGTCTATTCCGTATGGATGTAACCAGCTTGCCTCTTCCCTTAAACATATTAATTACAGCTACCTTAGCTGACGATATTGATTTGTCAACAACTCCGCTTTCCTTTATTTCTGATAAGGGAATTGCCTGTTCATTTCTATTGGCCTCAACAATCAACTTAGACTGTACTAAGTTTGTGGTTACAAACCCAGCCTGAAGCATTTCAACGCCCCTTGTAAGTGCGTTTATTTGAGAAGTGCTTAACATATCAAGGTCTTCTACCTTAAGGGTTTTTGCAAACTTTAACGCAGCCTTATCATCGTCCGATAAATTATCTAAAAATTTTGGTGCTTGTTCTACAGCCACCTCAAAATTCTCTACTGCCTCTGCTCTTTTTTCCGCTGCCTTCTCCTCTAACTCCTCTATTGTAAACCCCTTGTTGTCCGAGTTTCCTATAAGTTCCTTAAACCTTGTTATAATTTCAAGTTCAGAATCTGTTATTAATCCATCCTTAAGCATTTGCTTTAAGTTCTCTGTCTTTGTCTTGCTAAGGTCAAGATTTTGGTTTATTGTTTCAGCAATAGCCTCAGCTTTATTGTTATCTTTATTAAAAGATTCGACAACAGCGTTAGCTAATTCTTTAATTACCTTTCTATTATCTACACTATACTTAGTCTCTACCCCTGATAGGCTTGTTATGATTTTATCATACTTTCTTAGTGCTTCTTTTGATAGTTGCTTAGGGTTTAGCTTTAACACCGCTAGTACAGGAACCTCAAGCTCTTTTAAATCTCCAAGCCTTGATAATTTAGACTTAGCGAGCTTAAGAGTTTTAATCCTAGCATTCATAGCCACTCTTTCTACGTCTCTACCGATAGCATCCATAACATCGCTAATCTTCTTCTGCATATTAGTTACATTAGCCTCATTAACGCTTTTCATTATCTTTTTTGCAGTCCTATTAGATACTCCCTTAAGCTCAGATTCTTTTATTATAACCCCAATCTCTTTCATGACATCGGCTCTAGCAGCTTCACCTTGCTTTATTTTAG
>Ga0308008_1000770_pt1 | contig 11816 bp, 4 predicted proteins | sample Neamet125_FD_203140 | JGI IMG/M metagenome (GOLD analysis project Ga0308008, IMG submission 203140) | Marine microbial communities from water near the shore, Antarctic Ocean - #125 | ecosystem: Environmental > Aquatic > Marine > Unclassified | place: Southern Ocean | collected 2014-07-24
ATATAATGCCTTAGCACAATCAACACAATATTTGTGCCATTTTTGAAAGCCATGTTTGCTGATTCCATTGGGTCTAGCAAAAGATATGTTGCAACTAGTGCATTTAGGTCTTGGTGGTTGTCTTGTAAGCATATTTTTATTTATTAAAAAAGTTCTATAGGGTGCTTTTTTGTAGATACATTTTTATTATATCAGCATAAATACAAGACATAACTAATGGAATCAACAAATGGCCGCAGATAAATTTAATTCATTAACCGGGTACTCAGTAGGCTTACCACCAATTGATGCTATAGCCGCTAATGGTAATATCGTTACGAATGTTAACTATCCAGCAGGTAATGTTACTTCTAACGTTGTACGTGCAAACACTTATTTGTATGCAAATGGAACACCGTTTTCTAGCGACCCAGCTGGTTCTAACACACAAGTACAATATAATAATGCTGGCGCATTTGGTGCTAGTACAAATTTTGTTTTTAATCAAGCAACTAATATTTTAACATCACGTAATATTACAGTAACCGGTAACATCGTGTTAGGAGATGTACAAACAGTCTCTATACAAGGTGGAACTAATGGTTATGTGTTACAAACAGATGGCTCAGGTGGATTAAGTTGGACAGAACAAACAGGCGGCGGAGGCGGGGGCGGATCTCCTGGTGGCGCCAATATGCAAGTTCAGTTCAATAATGCAGGAGCATTTGGCGGAGATGCAGGGTTTATCTATGATATAGATGATGATCTTTTAACAGTACCTCACATTGGTGGTGAAGGTGGAAATATATCTAATGTAACGTATGCAAACATTACTGGCATAGGTAATATATCTACTGTAAACCTTGATGGCACAACTGATAAAGTTCTGTATGGTAACGGTGTATTTGCAGGTATATCAGCAGGAGCAAGTGCAAACTTTGCTAACTTTGCAGGTAATGTCACAGTAGCCGCTCAACCAAACATTACATCTGTGGGCACACTAACTACTCTACAAATAGGAGCAGGTGGATTATCTGTAACAGGAAACATCGGTGCTAGTAATATAGCAGTAACAGAAACTTCTACATTTACCGGACCAGTAGTAATTAGTACTCTTGGTAATCTTACAGTGTCGGGTAATGCAAACTTGCAGAACTCGCCTAATGTTCAACTCCCAATTGCAAACTTACATATTGACGGTGGATTAAACGGATATGTATTAGCAACTAACGGCTCAGGTAATCTTTCGTGGACTGTACAAGGTGGAGGCGGAGGTGGAGGATCACCCGGTGGTGCTAATACACAGATGCAGTTTAATAATGCTGGCGTATTCGGTGGAGATGCTAACGTAGTTTACAACAAAGCAACTAATACAATGACAATGGCAGGAACTCTTGTTGCAAACAACATGACAGTAGGTTCCGGTGCGTATTCATTTAGAACTACTAAAGTTAAGACCGGCATAACAACAACAGTATCAGCAGTTGAAATATGTGCAACAGAAGCATCTACTGTATCAGCAATCGATTACACTATCGTAGCAACTGATGTAGCTAACTCATCAAGGCAGACAGTTAAGATCACATCAGCAGTATATGGAACAACAGTAAACTACACAGAGTATGCAACAATCTCTGTTGGTAGTTTATTAGCAGATTTTGCAATAACTTACGTACCTGGAGACGCTTTTAGAAATGCTCAGGTAGTATTATATGCGACACCAGCCACTACAAATGAGACAACCTATAAGATTTTATTAGAAGAATACAATTAAGTTGTTTACCACGAAAATAAAAGGCTCAAAAAGCATATCTTAGCAGTCTTTATTATTACAAAACACTAAATACTTATTATAGTTTACGGAGACCAAACCATGGCAATCAAAGCATTTAACTCGGTAGCGGGATTCTCAGTAGGAGAAACACCGGCCAACATAATTTTATCAAACGGATTTATTACAACCAACGGAGCAACGTTTACAGCAAACATTGCGGCTTTAGGGGTATTAACAGACAACTTATACTACGCAAATGGCGTACGCTGGGACTTACAAGAACCAGCCGGAGCGAATACTCAGATACAGTTTAACAATGACCAACAATTTGGTGCATCGTCAGGCTTAACATTTGATACAGATACTGCTAACTTAGACGTTACTGGAAATCTTAATCTTACAACAGGTAAGTATTTTGGTGACGGTAGCCAGTTAACAGGTATCGACTCAACAGGTATTCAAAACGGAACATCTAATGTTCGTATACCAGTAGCAGACGGCAACATCGAATTAAATGTCGGCGGCGGACTTGAAGCAAACATTACTGCAACAGGAGTTAATGTTGCAGGTACAATGAACGTAGTAGGTATTATCACATCACCTAGTACATCTGGTGCTATTGATATAGCATTAGGAACTCCGACTCAAGGATCACTAACATCTAACGCACTGACTTTAACAACAGCATCATCGGTCTCAAATTCAATTGCTCAGTTAAACAATATTTTAGGTAAATTAGTTCCAAGTAGTCCTCCTGACTTCCCGGCTAGTCAGACTATCGCAATTCAAAGTACTTCATCGTACAGAATGGCAGATGGATTTACTCAGCCAGACAACACAGCAGGCGGATCAGCGGCAGTGGCTGCAGGTTCAACAGTGAACAAAACACGTAGAGCGGCATCATACAATGTTAATGCTATTACAAATGCAGGCCCAGGTGATTCAGGAACAATTTCTGTTCAACTTAACGGTGCGGCCGCAGGTAGCAGAACTTTAACAACATCACTAGACGGTGCAGGTACTTACAGTAACTTGATCATAACAAATAACGTAGACTTTAATGAAGTTGATTCAAGTGTAGCAGTAGGCTTCTGGTCAGTCTTTACATCAGACGCATCGGGTTCAGTAACAAGTGGTTGGAACGAAGTATTAATAGACGATACAGCAACTACATCAAGTAACAAAGATACATGGTACTATGACAATGCAAACCCAGGTACACCTCAGTTCTCATCTGTATCATTTGTAGCAGACGCATCTCCGAGTTATACATATAGTTCGACTGTACCTCATTATAACAATACGAACTCTTTCCCAGCTGGCTTTAGTGTCAATAGATTATCCGGTAACATGTATCCAACAAGTGATACATTTGTTTCAGGATCTTCAGGCGGAGCATTTGGTTCACCAAGTAGTGTAACATATGCAACTGCTGGAGTAACAACTCCGTTAGCGGCTCAGTTATTCGTAGCATCAGGTACTCAGGCAGTAACAACTACTGCTTCAATAATTTCAGGATTCGGTGAAAGTTCAGCAGGACCTTCAGTAAGTGTTTTCAACTCTTATTCAACTGGAGTACAAACATTTAGTCCTGGTGCAACAGTACTTTATAAAACAGGTACTTCATCTTCTTCAAACAGAATTGAAGAAGCAAACGTTTATATCGGTTCAACAATCGGTTCAGGTTCAGGATTAGCACAAAGAATTATTAATCCAGGATCAACTAATACACCTACTTTCTCTGCGAGTGCAACAGTATTCAATAGTGAGTCTGGAACTTTAGAAGTCTATGACTCAACAGTTGTAGCAGATGTATTAAGCCATGATGAGACAGATTATTCTGCTAGTTATTTACCAGTAGGACCTGACTTATCAGCAGGAAGAAACGGAACACAATACTTTACATTCAAATTTGTAAGAACATCAGTTTCTAAATTTGATGTTAAATTTTCAGGAACACTGGCAGGCGCTTGGGTAGCAGTACCCGGCTCTACAATTGATGCCGCATCTAATCAAAATGGATGGGTTGAATTGACAACAGCATATGCTGGTTCAGGTGTCCCCGGAGCAAACACAGGAGCTGGTGGAAACGGATCAGATGGTTGTGCATTAGGCGGAGTAATTACAACAGGTAGTTCAGTGTCAAATGAATCAACAACAGCAACATTTGGTACAGTTAGTACATCATCAACAGCAACAAACGAAATTTATGTTCGTATTGCATTGACATCGGGTCAATCAATTACAACATTATCACTAGAATCAGCGAGTAACTAAAAATGAGTATACCTATTTCACAAAAAGTTGACCTACTTTACAAACAGGCATTTGGTGTCACTAAGACTGACATAGAGGCGAATAAAAGCCCAAGTAACGAGGCGATAGCAAGTCCACTACTTAATCGTGGTGATACTCTATGGACTCAGGCTGATCAGATACCAGGCGTAGCGGCAACCGTAGCAGGAATTGTTACAGCATATACTGGTACTGGAGCAATAGAAACTGTTGCAGATAACACAACTGTCCCAGTTGGGGGTGTTTACCCTACTTGGAAGACTAACTTAACTTATTGGATCCCAGCAGAATTTGGTGCGACTTATTCTGTATCAGTCTTTGTAGACGATGCAGGGGTTGCAGATCCAGTTTCAACAGGTACTCAAATCTTTGGTGCTGGTTCAGGTGGAAACGGCGAGTTCTTCTATAACTATCAATCAGGTGTCCTTAACTTCATCGGAGAAACAATTCCGAGTGCTTTAACAAGTAGTAAAGTTCTTTACATCGTAGGTTACAGATATGTTGGTAAAACAGGCGTTAATAATCTACCTGATTCACAGATCGGTAATTTAGATATATCTAACCAAACTGTTACAGGACAAGTTGTAAATGCTAACATTATTCTTACTCCAAACGGAACAGGGCAAGTTGTTTCTTCAGGTAACATCACAGCATCATACTACTATGGTAATGGCGCATTCTTAACAGGTATAGACGCAACAGGTATTCAAAACGGAACATCTAATGTTCGTATACCAGTCGCAGATGGCAACATTGAATTAAATGTTGACGGTGCTCTAACAGCAAACGTTACTGACACTGGTCTAGTAATGACTAATGGTAATTTAGACCTTGGTAATATCATTGCAACAGGCACGACAGTAGGTACTGGAAATATAACAGGTGGCAATCTAAACACAGGTGGTGTAGTAGCCGCAACAGGTAATGTTGCAGGTGGAAACTTAACATCAGGTGGTGTTGTAGAAGTAACAGGCAACGTAATCGGTGGAAACATACGATCAGGCGGACTTGTTCTTGTAACTGGTAACGTAACTGGTGGAAACTTAACAACAGCAGGTCTAGTACTTGCAACTGGTAATGTAACAGGTGGTAATTTAACAACAGCAGGCGTAATTGATGCAACAGGTAATATAACTGGTGGCAACGTAGCTGGTGGAAACTTAGTTTCAGCACCATTCCTTACAGGTACATTAATAAACGGTACTTCAAATATCAACATCGTAACTAATGCTAATGTTGACATAACAGCAAAAGGAAACACAACTGCTGTAATCAGTGATACTGGCGCAAATATCGTCGGTACTGTTAATGCAAACGGCGTAGCAACATTAGGTTCAGTTGTAACAGCACAAGTAACAGGTGCAGGCAGTGGTAACTTAACATTAACAGCGGGTTCAGCAGATGACTATGTTGAAATCAGACCTACAGGAACTGGACAAGTTCACGTTGGTGGTTTCAAAATTGAATCATTAGGAGCTCCTACAGCATCAGATGATGCGGCAACAAAACAATATGTAGATGACTTTGCACAAGGTCTTGCTATTCAAGCACCAGCAGTTGCTGGATCAACAGGTACATTGTCATCAATGACAGTTTCAGGAACTGGAACAGTAGTATATGACAATGGAGCGGCAGGTGTTGGAGCAACATTAACGATCAGTGGTACTACATTAACAACGATTGACGGCGTCACAATGACAGCAGGAAATCGTATAGTAATAAAAGATCAAGCAAACACAGCACATAACGGAATCTATACATATACAAGTACAACTGTTCTAACAAGAGCAACTGATTTTGATACCCCAGTCGAAATGGCAGGTGGTGACTTTGTATTCATACAACAAGGTACATTGTTTAATGATACTGGTTTTGTAATGACTGATCCAGTAACAACAGTCGGTACATCCGCAGTTACTTTCGTTCAGTTCTCAGGTGCAGGTTCATTTACAGCAGGCGCAGGTCTTACATTAACAGGAACTGTATTCTCTGTAAACACAGACAATCTAACAACAGATATTTCAGGTGGTAACGTAGTTGTTAAAACTTCTGCTCAGTTTACTACTCCAGATATCGGAGCGGCAACTGGTACAAGTTTAACAGCAACTGGTAACGTAGCAGGTGGTAATTTAACAACAGCCGGAAACGTTGTAGCAACTGCAAATGTAATAGCAGGCAACGTTTATGCTAACGCAGGCACAATAGGTGCAACTAGTTTATCAGGAACATTAACAACAGCAGTTCAGACTAACATTACATCAGTAGGAACATTAGGTCTATTAGCAGTAACTGCTAACGTAGATGCTGGTAACTTAAGAACAGGCGGACTTGTTCTTTCAACAGGAAATATAACAGGTGGCAATCTAAACACAGGTGGTTTAGTACTTGCAACTGGTAATGTTACTGGTGGAAACTTAACAACAGCAGGCGTAGTAGCGGCAACAGGTAATGTAGCTGGTGGCAATATTACTACTGGAGCTAAAGTAGTAGCAGTAGGAAACATTGATACTACAGCAGGCATCTTTAATGGTGACGGTTTCGGTATCTCGAATATCGCGGCAGGTAACATTGTCGGCTTAAATCTATCAGGTATTTCTAACGGAACATCTAACGTAAACATCGCAATAGCAGACGGCAATATTGAAATGGCTGTTAACGGTGTCGATGACGTAATAATCGTAGCAGATGACGGAATCACAGTTAAAGGTACAACTAAATCAAGTGGTACAGTAACTGCATCAGCATTCACAGCAAATACAGGTATCTTTACAGGTGATGGCTCAGGCTTAACATCTCTAACAGGTGCTAACGTAACTGGTCAAGTACCGTTCGCGGCAGTTGCTAACGCAGTAGCTGGTGGAAATGTAACAGGTCAAGTAGCTAACGCACTTGTCTCAGGTACAGTATATACAGCGGCTCAACCAAACGTTACTTCTGTTGGTACACTAACAAGTGTTTCAGTAAGTGGCAATGCTAGTGTAGCAGGCAACGTAAACGTCGGTGCTAGTGCAATTTCAACATTAGCGGCAGGTACAGTAACTACTACAACTACATCTCAAACAGCACTTGCAAGTTTTGCAGTTTCTGGTATTAACGGGATAGAATTCTTAGTTAAAGGAATTGATGCAACATCAGGAAATACTTCTGTAGCATCAGTACTATCTGTAACAGATGGATCAACAGTTGATTTCGTTACATATGGTCAAACATTCTTAACAGGATCACCCGGAGTACTAGCAGTAGGCTTAAATGGAAGTGATTTAGAACTGCTTGTAACACCATCAGCAACAGACTCAACAGTTTGGGTTACTCAATATAGGTTTATTTAATAATGGCAATAAGATCCTTTAACTCTGTTGGGGGTTTTTCGGTAGCGGAAACTCCCGTTGAGGTTATCAGTAATGTAGGTAACGTCACGGCCCTTAACCTAGCAGTTACTGAACTCAGTAATCTAGGTGCGATCGGCAATGTCACTATCACTGGTGGCTCAGCTGGCCAAGGAATTGTTACAGACGGAGCCGGAGCTTTATCATTCGGTTCAACAGGTCTTGCGGCAAATACAGCCGCAGTTATGCCTTACATAATTAATGCTTCTGAATCTTATCAAGTAGGTGCAAATCTACAAGGTCTTTTTTCTCAACCAATCGAAATTGATGGGGAATTAGATGTCGAAGGTATTCTAATTGAAGTTGGTGTTTCTCAAAATGCAGAATCATCACAAATTTATTTCGATAATTCAGGTACATTCTACGGTAACACAGGCTTTACTTTTAATATAAATTCAGGTAATGTTGATATTCCAGGTAACGTTAACCCAACAGGTAATATCATTCCTGGTGCTAACGTAACATATGACTTAGGTACAAACACAAGTAGATGGAGAGATTTATATCTATCCGGTACGTCTATTAAATTAGGCGCAGGTGAAATGGAAGTTGTTGCTAACGGCGCTATGGTTATGACTAACGGCGACGGTGGAAAATTCATATTCGACGGCTCACAAGACTTTGATCATACTGCAATCTTCAACGGTACATCTAATGTATCTATAGACTCATCTGGTTCAGCAGTCACAATGGGTGCTGGTGGAGTAGCAGACGTATTTACTATGGCAAGCACTGGTGTCTTAACGACAACGGGCAACGTAGTACCATTAGGAATTAAAACAGACGGTTACTTCTATGCTAACGGTGATGCAGTAACATTCGGTTCGACAGCGGCAGGCTCAGATACACAAATTCAGTTTAATGATGGTGGCACTGCATTCGGCGGGTCATCTACATTTACACTTAACAAAACAAATGGTTTAGTAACAGCAACAGGTAATGTAATAGGAAATAATTACATCTCTACATCAGGAACAGTTCAATATGGTTCTGGTGCTGGAGCCGGAGCAATTTCAGTAGACACAGGTTCTACAACTGCTGGTGTCTTTACTACAACAATGACAGATGTTAACATTGGTCTTAATGCTAATGTTGTAATCTGTGGAACAGGAAAAACTTTAACAGCACGTGGTAACGTGTCGGCTGACAACATAAACTCAACAACATTATCAGTTGGGGATTTGTATAGTAGCAGAACAGCAGTGTCAGTTGGTAGTGATAACACTACTATTGACTCATTTGTTGCAACTGATTACAGATCAGCAAAATATACAATTAAAGTGTCTGACAATACAGGATATCAGGCAATAGAAGTACTATTAGTACATGACGGTGTAACTCCGATAATGACCGTATACGGTTCAATATCGACTACAGGAGCAGATTTAATATCATTATCTACTGTAAAAACTGGCTTGAATATACTTTTACGTGCAAGTCCTGTAAACACAAGCACTAGTGTGAATTTAATGGGTACATATGTACCAGACTAAAATTTGATACGGGAAATAACGATAAATAGAATTATGCTGAAAAAAGCAAATTTAACTATAATAGGGTAATAGGAAATGTTAATATTAAAACAAAATACGGCGGCATCAGTCCCCACCCCGGCTGCGGGAAAAGGTACAATCTTCTTAAGTGATTCAGATGTACTGTCAGTCAAAAAGAGTTCAGGGGCAGTCGAATCGTTTCCAACGGTAAGTGGCTCAAATACGCAAGTTATTTTTAACGATGATGCGGCATTAAACGGAGACGCTAACTTTACATTCAATAAAGCAACGGATGTATTGACAGTTACGGGTAACGTAGCGGCTACTAGAGTATTAACAGACAATCTGTTATATGCTAATGGAGTTGCATGGGACTTACAACAACCAGCAGGTGCAAATACTCAAGTTATCTTTAATGATGACGGCGATTTTGGTGCAGATGCAATATTTACATTTAATAAAACTACAGATACACTATCAGTTACAAATGTAACAACAGAAGTATTAGCCGGCTCAATTGCGGCCGCTAATGGAGCACAACCAAACATTACATCTACAGGTACCCTAACCTCACTAAGTGTAACAGGAACTATAGGTTCAGGTGCTATTACAAGCACAGGACAAGTTGCAGGTGTTGATGCGGCATTCTCAGGTAATGCAATTATTACTGGTAACTTAACAGTTAACGGTACAACAACTTCAACTAACGTAGATAATATGACTGTTGAAGATCCAATCATCAATTTAGGTGGCGGAGCAAACGGCGCGGCCCCTACTAGTAACGACGGCAAAGATCGTGGTACAGAATTACAATACTTTACAACAGAAGCAATCTTAGGCTTTATGGGATGGGACAACTCAGCAGGCGAATTTGTCTTCGGAGCAGATGTTCAAAATGCATCAGAAGTTATCACAGTTAACGCATTCGGTAACGTTCATGGTAACGTATTCATCGGTTCAGGTGCTGGTTTATCAGCAATCGTCGGTGCAAACGTAACAGGTACTGTGCCAACTGCAACAGCGGCAGACACTGCAACTACAGCAGGAACAGTAACAACTGCGGCACAACCGAACATAACATCTGTTGGTACTTTATCATCATTAGCATCTGGCCCATCAGCAAGTGCATCAGACTTCTCTGGAGCCGCAATAATTGGTTCTGTAGACAATACAGGCGAAAACTTAGGCGCAAGAATAGGACTAGTCGGTGAAGCAAGAGGTGACTCAAGTGATGACACAATCACTGGTATTGGTGTATATGGTGTAGGACAATCAAACGGTGCAACTAGAGGTTCTGGTGTATACGGTCTTGGTACAGTTACAGCAACAGGCGACACAGGAGCCGCAGTAGGTATTAGAGGCGTTACAGTCGCTACTCATGCTTCAGGCATGAACGTTGGACTATATGGTAGAGCATCAGGATCAAGTGTAAATAACTATGCTTTATATCTTGCACAAGGTGGCATTGGATCTATCGAAAGTTCAGTAGCATGGGGTCTAGCAGACAACATCGACAACGCATTAACATTCGGTTCTTCAGGTAAAGCAAATATTTTCTTAATTGAAACAACTGATAACTCAGAAGGTATTGCAACAACAGGTTACTTAAATGTAACTGGTAATATTACTGCAACAGCAGGTATTAAAACAGACAACTATTATTATGCAAACGGAGCACCAGTTGACTTTCAACAGCCAGCAGGTTCAAACACTCAAGTTATCTTTAACGATGACGGAGACTTCGGAGCAGACGCAACATTCACATTTGATAAAGGAACAGACACTTTATCAGCACCGACTGTTACAGCAACTACATTAAACGGTACATTAGGTACTGCGGCACAATCAGGGATTACATCTCTTGGTACATTAAGCGGATTAACAGTAACTGCACCGATCGCAGGTTCAATCACTGGTACAGCGGCTTCTGCAACAGGCACAGCGGCAACGGTAACAACAGCCGCACAACCAAACATCACTAGTGTCGGTACATTATCAGCATTATCTGTCACAGGTAATGTGTCTGCAGGCAATGTTACAGGCACAGGTGGTGTCTTTACATATGTCGCTGGAAACGGTGCTAACTTAACTGCAATCGCAGGTGCAAACGTAACTGGAGAAGTACCATTCGCCGCGACTGCAAACACAGTAGCTGGAGCTAACGTAACAGGAGAAGTTACATTTGCCGCAACTGCTAACGCAGTAGCAGGTGCAAACGTATCAGGTACAGTCGCATTAGCAACTCTAGCCGCAGATGCTACAAGTGCTAACTCAGTAGCCGGAGCAAATGTCTCAGGTGCAGTAACTTTCGCAGGTACAGCAAACGCAGTAGCAGGTGGAAATGTATCAGGTACAGTTGCTTTAGCAACTCTAGCCACAACTGCTACAACTGCTAACGCAGTAGCAGGTGCAAACGTTTCTGGTGAAGTTAACTTCGCCGCGACAGCAAATGCAGTAGCAGGAGCTAATGTTTCTGGTACGGTTGCTCTTGCTTCAGTAGCAGGATCAGTATCAACAGCCGCTCAAAGTAACATTACATCAGTAGGCACATTAAGTGGCTTAGGTGTTAACGGAACAATCACTGCTTCAGCAATCACAGCAAACACAGGTGTATTCACAGGTGCTGGTACTGGATTATCATCATTAACTGGTGCTAACGTAACAGGTACTGTGCCATTAGCAACATCAGCAGGTACCGTATCGATAGCGGCACAACCAACAATTACTTCTGTAGGAACATTAACTTCTGTAACAACTACAGGAAACGTAGACACTACAGCAAACGTTGTAACAGATAACATCATTGGTAAGACAGCAGGTATTACAATTACATCAATTGGAACTAATCAGCCGGTCACACTTGTACCAACAGGAACAGGTGGAGTATCA
>Ga0308008_1000772_pt1 | contig 11806 bp, 2 predicted proteins | sample Neamet125_FD_203140 | JGI IMG/M metagenome (GOLD analysis project Ga0308008, IMG submission 203140) | Marine microbial communities from water near the shore, Antarctic Ocean - #125 | ecosystem: Environmental > Aquatic > Marine > Unclassified | place: Southern Ocean | collected 2014-07-24
CCAGGCCTGCAATAGGTGATAAGGGCTCAGACATAGCAAGTAAATTGCTATCCTGAGCACTCGCTGGATCAGGAGTATTAGTGTCACTCATGTAAACAAGAGTGACACTGCAAAACTAGTAACAAACAATTAAATTATCAAAGAGAATTCAATTACTGAATAGGCACTGATTGCACAGGTGCTGATTATTCACAATTGATCCTTTCAGATCAAATGTCAACGAGCTAATGAGCTCCCATCCGGTAATCTACACCAGCACCAAAAAAACAAAAAGGGGAGGAGCCTACGAGTGAGCCAATCAGCATCGAGGAAAAACAACCTGAACGCCAGTCACCTGGATGACAAGCACCGAAGTCTAGAAACATTTCCCTGCAGTCATCATACAAAACCCAAGAAACCCAAACAAAGAAAACTAAATATCAGTTAAGGGGTATCTGTACAAATGTACACAGAGTAATGATCTGCAGAATCAATTCATATGAACATTGTTAAAGTGGGAAAACAACCCAGCTAATATACAGACAAATAACCTTGTGTACACACACAAAAACCAGCACTACCAACAACTGTATAAAAGCAGGGGTTTATCAACCCTATGTTAGATTAACTAGTGTAATCTAAACACTGTATAAAAAAAATATTCTTTCAGCATAAGTTTTGTAAACGTGGTATTTAAAATACCCTAAATCTGCCATGACAATCCAAGTCCTGATTAGCAACACTAAATAAGCGAGTATAATGTAAAGTAGCACAATATATTAGATAAACGGCATGTAACTGTATGACAGGACATGTTAGGGAAAGACCGGATAACGAACACCTAAGTGTAAGAGAGCCGAACTTATGGCAGCTACCGGACGAACAATTCGTTCGCTGTGATTAGTAGTGAACCTAAGTTCGGAGCAAAGCTCCGGACGAAGAGTCCGCTAGCAAAACAACGGCGGACTGAAGTCCGGTGAAATCTTCCGGATGAAAACCGAACGAATGGGTATTAAACCATCCGTTAGCCAGGTTGACAACAGGAAAGTCTTAACTTCCAGAAACCAAAGGGTTAAATGGAGACGCTGACAAAGATATCCAGATAAAATTTAGCAAATGTATGGAAATATTGTCTAAAAGTGGTAATTATATGACGTTAATGAGCATAATGATCACCAAACAGATATAAACCAGGGATACCTGTGACACAGATCCCTTAGTAAAATACCAGTAAAATGAAAAATACATGCGATTAAAAATATGTAACTATACAAGTGCAGATACCGTCCCCTTATAGAGCAGGTAAGTTCACCGAGTTAGTCAATATGAAGACCATTTACTCCAGTGACATGATCAAAGGTAAGGGTATCTGCACAGGAGTGTATATCTGCCATTATGTGCTATGCTACATTAAGGGATAATATAAGATTGCATGCATGGACACTTTAGAACCAATAAATGGATTCTGTTACTACAGGATTACTAGAAAATCCATACCGCCGAGGAGGTTTAACAAGGCGTGTTGAACGCCTTAGTTCCCCAGGGCAATAGGTAGGGATTCTTATAGCAACTTGAGGATCAGACTCGGAATGCTGAAGGGATTCAGACCGATTATCCAGAAAAGGTTCAAGAAACTCGAGGTAGTCCTCGTGATCCTTGTCAGGAACCAGATCCAGATAATCCTCATCGAGGATGAGTGGCGGTAAAGCCACTTCAACCACGGAGGGTTCAAAATCCTTCTCGTAGGGTTTTAAATGGTCCACATGGACCACCCTAGAGTCAGGTTTTCCTGCCAGTTTCTCAATCCTGTAATCGACCTCAGTGAGCTTATCGATCACTTTATAAGGTCCCAGCCATGGGCATGCAAACTTATGGCGATTTTTTTCTGGTACGTAGTAATACCGGATGAGATCCCCTTTTTTAAAAGAGGATCTAGATTTGGCATTAACGTCGTAATTACGTTTTTGCCGAACTAAAGCCTTACCCATATGCGCCCTGGCAAACGAATGCGCAGATTGCAAAGATTTACGCACGAACTGTACGTAATCTGGGTAATTAGTAGCTTTACGGTCGCTCTGGGGAGAGCCAGGGAGGAGTAAGTCAATAGGCAAATTAGTCTCCCGGCCGTAGACAAGCGAGTTAGGGGTGCACTGTGTGCTCGCATGCACGCTAGACCGATAGGCCGATAGCAGGAAAGGCAGGTGTTCATCCCAGTCACCCGGGCGGTCACCGATAAACACGCTAAGCATGTTCAGCAGGGTTCTATTAAACCTTTCCACGAGCCCATCGGACTGCGGTCGATACGGAGCAGTGCGCGTCTTAGTAGCCCCCAACAGCTGAGCTAAACGCTGGAAGACGTGGCCTTCGAACTCACGTCCCTGGTCTGAGTGGATAACCGTGGGGACACCATGAAAAACCACCCATTTTTCCATGAGGGTTTTAGCACAGTTATAAGCCGTTTTACGACGTAATGGATAGGCATCAGTGTATTTCGAAAAATAATCACTGATGACTAATATATACACATTCCCACGCTTGGTAGGAATGTGTGTATCCAAAATGTCCAAGGCAATCCGCTCAAAAGGTTCTCCCACCGGTAGAGGGCACAGAGGTACCCGCTTGGGGGGAGGTTTGCCTTTTCTAGCCGCACAATCGCTGCATGAAGCACACCATCGAGCGACATCAGTGGCCAAACATGGCCAATAATATCGCTCTTGAACTCTTGCTAGAGTTCGGGCTATGCCCAGATGGCCTACTATGCGGAGATTATGAAGCTGTTCAAGTATCAGGTTCCTTAAAGCCAAAGGGACCACAAACTGATAAAAAATTTCACCAGTTGCTTTCCGCTTGGCTTCACGATGTAAAATGCCATTCCGGAGCCGTAACAAAGGCCATTGAACGACAATGTTCTTAGTAGCGGCGCTGCACGGGGCCAATTCCATTCTGTCAGGCTTTCTACCGGCCTGGTACCAGGTCAGTACCGGAGAAATGTCAGGATCCTGGGTCTGTGCAGCTTTAAGGTCCTCAGACCCAAAGCCGGGCAGCCAGATATTGGACAATTGCTTGTCCAATTTCCTAACACGAGCCAAACGTCCTGGGGTTAGGTGTCTACGGGTCAACAGCATTGGGAGTTGGGCCTTGGCAGTACCATCCGGCAAATCAGTATGTTGATCAGGGGCAGGGCCGGAGCCATTGCGTCTTGACCAATCAACACCATCATTACAGGAGTTTATACGTACAAGAGTACGGGCTACCCCTTGGGAGCCAACTCCAGTCCCATCGGGGGCATGTACGGGCTCCTTCCCGGCTTCATGCTCCAAATGGACTTTCACAGCCGCCACATCAAACTCAGTGTCAGATGAGGTTTGAGACACCTCCTCAGGTTTGAAGAGACCAGTGCAGGTAGAGTTTTTGCACTTTTTACAGCGTGACAAGCCATCAGCGTTGCCATGCTGAACGCCAGGCCTATGTTCAATAGTGAAGTCAAAAGCCTGGAGTTTAGCCAGCCATCTGGCCAACATACCGTCGGCATCGCGGTAGTTTAAAAGCCAGCGAAGTGACGCATGGTCAGTTCGTAAGTGAAACTTGCGCCCCCACAAATAGTGGCGGAACTTAGCAGTCATCCGAATAACTGCCAACAACTCGCGATGAGTGGTGCAGTAATTCATTTCGGATTTGCTAAGCGAATTACTCGCGTAAGCGATCACTTTCTCTACACCGTTGACTTTCTGTGACAAGACACCGCCTAAAGCAAAGGCGCTGGCGTCTGTGTCCAGAATAAACGGGGTATCAGGCAGAGGATGATTTAACATAGGACAAGTAGTTAATAAGAACTTGAGTTTGCTAAAAGCCAATCGCTGGGAAGAACCCCAGCTGAAACGCTGTCCCTTGTGGGTTAACAATTGCAATGGTTTAGCAATTTGAGCAAAGTTCTTAATAAACCGCCTATGGTAATTCGCGAAACCTAAAAAGGAACGCACGTCCGTGGCATTGCACGGTAAAGGCCATTGGGTAACAGCCTCTATTTTGCCTGGGTCCGGCTTAACACCGTCACCGTTTACACGGAAACCCAAGTACAAAATCTCTTTAGTGAACAACTCGCACTTTTTAGGCTTGAGCTTGAGACCAGCGTCCCTTATTCTCTGGAAAACGGTTTGCAGATTTTGCAAGGTTTCCTCGAAAGATTTGCCATAGACAATTATGTCGTCTATATAAACAAGACAACGTTTCCATAGCAAGCCCCGCAGGATCATTTCCATGAGACGTTCGAACGTTGCTGGTGCATTGCAAAGTCCAAAAGGCATGACTTTAAACTGCCACAGCCCCTCTCTGGTGAGAAAAGCTGTTTTATGGCGGTCTTTAGGGGCCATTTCTACCTGCCAATAGCCACTAGCCAAGTCTAGAGCACAAAAATATTTGGCCCCACTAAGGGAGTCAAACGTGTCCTCTATGTTGGGTAACGGATAAGAGTCCTTAACCGTGGCGTTGTTAAGACGACGGTAATCCACACAAAATCGCATGGTACCGTCCTTCTTTCGAACCAGCACGGTAGGACTAGCCCAAGGGCTGTCAGAAGGCTCGATTATATCGAGCTCCTTCATTTTAGCCATTTCCTGCTCGTAAACGGGCTGTTGGGCTGCAGGAATCCTCCGAGCCCGTTGCCGGATCGGAGGATTTGAGCCAACGTCAATCGTATGCTGTACTGTAGAAGTACGTCCCAATTTATTACCAGTAACACTAAATATGTCCTGGTATTGGGTTAACAATTCCTTAACGTCAACTCGTTGGTCCTTAGTCAAGTCTTTGCCTAAAGGTAGCGAGTCAATCTCTGGACAGAGATTTTTAGTGGAAGCTTGAGATTCCACTAACTCATGGTTACCAACCATTTTGGAGCCGATATCACTGGCCTCAAAGGAATCCACCGGTAACAGATTACCAAGTAAGCTTCCCCCGTCTACCCTGACGGGGTACGGATTCGGGTTTATCAACAACACCGGCATAGCGCGGGGATCAGACTTGACCAAAGTCCTCCCCGCCACCAGTCCAGTGTCGGTGACAAAAGAATTCGAAGCACAGATAAGACCAGTGAACAACTGAGGCCTGATATTTCTTTTGGTAGCCCCTTTGGGTTGTACCATAACCACCGCTTCCTGCTGAGCGGGTATTTCCACATCAAGTGCCACCTCAACCGCAAAGGCCTTGGGGGGCCTTGGGCCTGAGAGGCACACGATGGACTTGCCAAAGCGCATTTCGCCGCTACCGAAGTCAATGGCCACTTCCTGCTCCCTCATGAAGTTCATGCCCAAAATAGGGCATATGCCACCATCCACAACCGTACAGTCGACATTGATAATATCATTGCCGACCGCTATGGGCAATTGACACGTACCCATAACGCAAAGTGGGTGGCCACTGGCACCTAACACTGGGACTCCTAACGGGACCAGAGCTGGCCGAAATCGGCTAGGTATGGCTCTATAGCGGTCTGATGGTATGATGGTTACATCAGATCCAGAATCCACAAGGAATCTGATTTTCTGTCCCCAAATACGGGCGGGGACAGTCCAGCTCTTAGAAGCAATAGCCCCTGCAGTAAAAAACTTGCCCGGGGGTGACAAACTGCCAGGGCGGACAGCCCGTGCAGGATGGCGCCCGCGGCGCTTAGCCTTTGACCCAGAGTATATATTGCCAGGGCCTTGGAACTCCACCGTAGTGGAGTCACGACTGGCCTTGTAACGGTAAAAATGCTTAACATTTTTAGTTTTCGCGTCACAGGCCAGTGGAGAGGCGAGAACTCGTCTCGTCGCTTTAGCACCGGCAGGAGGGTCCAGCGTGTGGTCATCCACACCAGACCCATCTAGTTTACCGGTGGCTTCGGGGTTTGGGGGATGCCTGCTGAAGCAGGTTTATCACCCTTTGAAGCATACTTTGACCTATGCTTCTTATAAGGCTTGCCACCCTTAGGGTTAGCCTTAAAACCATTCTTTTTCAAATGGTCCCAGAGCTTGGTACACCTGAGCCAAGTATGACCCGTGTCCTTGCAAAAGAAACATTTGAAGGGCGTGGTTGGTGTTGCCTGGGCTGCATTGGCCGCTAGCATCTCAGAAATGTCAGTAGCGCCAATATTGGCCAGAGCCGCAATTAGCTCTGCAGGGTCCTCGGCTATATCAGGACCAGATTCCGACGAATCGGATTCACACTCCACTCTTAAGCCATGGAGGGCATCCACCATTGACTGAGTTGGATAAGTCGCCAACGGCCTATGTGTAGCCGTCGGGGTGACTTCCTGCAACTTTTCAAGTTCGTGACCATCCAATCGATTGACCAGTTGGACAGCTTCCTTGATATTGGATGGATTAACTAAGTTAATCTGCCCTTTCAATGACTTAGGTTGTGCCATGATAAACCTACGGAGTATCATGCTAGCCATTGATCCTGAAGGGACCTCAGGATATGCCTTATAAGCCATATCACCCAGTCTATTGGCAAAAGAACTTGCGTCCTCTCCCTGCTTGCGGAATGCTGTGTCGAAGGCATTCTGGTACCCGGATGCACAGTCGTAGTCAGGATATCTGACACGCAAGGCATCCACTACCCTATCGTAAGATAAGGAACCCTGGACTCGGTCCAGTGTATCGAGGGCTTGTCCCTCTAAACTAGCCACCAACTGCAAGGCTTTTTCAGTGTCTGACCAAGCATTGAAGTCGGCGAATAGGTTGAACTGTCGTAAAAACAGTTTAAGGCTGGTTTTGCCGGCACCAGAAAATTTAGCTTTCCAAGGTCTGGTGCCGTGGGAACCGTTGCCATCCCTCCGATAGGAATTATTATCATAATCCCTAGGCGGATAGTAGTGGGTAGACTCAACCCTATAAGGGTTGGGCCGCTCACTGGAAAAGTCCCTATGTGGAGACCTGTCAGGGGGCCGGTAAGGCTCCCTGTTACAATCCCAACTTGACCGCGCCGGGTTGGGAATAGTCCTCTTAGGAGGACTAACAGGCCGTAAAGGACTGGTGGGTTTAGACGATCCATTCATTGTGGACGGTCTGTAGTCCCGAGGGGGACTATGAGATTTAGGCAGACTAGGTGGCCTAGACTGTTGATAGTCCCTCCGCGGACTATGAAGTCGAGGCTCACTTGGTGGCCGAGACTGTCTGACTGGAGTCCTTAGACTGACAGGCATAGGCTGCACATCTGGCCTGCGCATCCGATGTAACTCAAGCGGACTGTGGGGCCTTGATGGACCATTGGTCCTAGGTGGACCGTAGTCCCGTGGTGGACTACGTTGCCTCCGAGGGCTAGGGTCCCTTGGTGGACTGCTTCGCCTCGGTGGGCTAGGGTACCTTGGTGGGCTGCGTCGCCTCGGTGGGCTAGGGTACCTTGGTGGGCTGCGTCGCCTCGGTGGGCTAGGGTCCCTTAAGGCCCTTATTGCCGACTCGGCAGTCGGTTGACCTTGTTGCACGGTTGATGTAACAACCGTACGGTCGACCCTATCAGGGGTTTTCAGCAACCGCTGAGGAATGGGGGCTCGAAAGGCCCCATTACCGATTAACTTATGATAGGAAGGTGGAGGAAGGCCACCACTGAAGGGAGCCCCGGCCGAGGCCGTCCTATCTGACTCACTAACCCAGCTCTGTGAACCCCTTGGGGGGCACACAGTGGTTGCTATGGGTGTTTGAGACCAGGCGAACTGGTCTCTCATAGAGTGTCTATGGGCACCCAATGGAAGGGTTTCTGCCGATTGGAAACCAGTATCCTGGTTTCTAACAGATCCCTTAAACTTGACATCTGCATCAAAGGATGGAGGTTTGCGAAAAGTGTCTGCCTCAGGAGACATTCTTGGAGACTTTGCCTTTGATTGGTTGGGCCTAGCCAAACCTTCCCCAAAGTCGGATATGCCCTCCCTTGGCTTGGAAGGAAAATCCCAAACATGCGGCGGATGAGACATGACCGGATGGTGTCGTCCGGTTGGAGGACTGGCCGCCGGACTATGTCGTCCGACCGTTATTGTATCGATCCCGTCAATCAATTTAGCCGGATGTACCCTAATAGGGGAACCATCAATCCGGCTCGTATTGCTGGCTGTAGCAGCAATTACTGACTCCGTTAAGAGTCCGTCACCAAACGAATGGTGCTTATGAAACCCTGTTAAAGGTTTCTCAGAGTGGTCAGACCCCTGAAGGGGGCTGTTAAGGGCAGACCCCCGAAGGGGGCTGGTAGGTGTGCTAACACCTGTGCCAAGCCGTGAGGCTTGCCAATCCGGTGAATGAACATCGGATAAAAGCCGTTGGGCTTCTTCAGCGTTAGTCCGCTGGTAATCCAGTTTAACCGGATTAGATCACGAAGGCCTTCTCGAACAACGGAGGTTGATCCGTTAAAGGTCACGGCGCCAATGTGGCGAGACTGGGTCTTCGTGAGGCACGTTACAATGCACAATATCCCCTAGTCCTGGGGAAATTGGGCGTGACCCGTGGGCACTGGGTCCAAACAGTTGGATCGGTCGAAGGGGGCTTCCTATAAGGGAAGCCGGATAATTCCTGTCCTAACTGTTCCTAGTGATCGTTAAAGTACTTCTCTTTACAACGTGCTTTATCAGAGGATATCTCACTGGACACTTAAGGTGCTTAATGGTTAAGCTCTGATCATCAACTGAGCAGGTCTGGTGCCTACTCAGCCAACGTCACAGGGTCTAACATGTGACTGGGGTGCAGTGGGCAGACTGCCGGCCTGCTACATAAGGCAGCTTATAAATAGAAAAGCACATGGTTATGAATAAACAAGCTAGAGATACCTAAGCTAATATGTGCCATGATTAATACCGAAAATGGGGAGTGGGCCAAAGTGAGATGAATATAGAGGTGTTAAATACACTATGCAGTATGGCATAGCATATAGCCTGAACAATCACTACATTCCTCCCTTCCTACACACCATGTCCTCATGGTGCTTTAACACCTGAAAACACGGTATGACGGAACGTACCGAAGATAGTGGAAAACGAGGACAATGCCCCTTTCTGAAAACAGAACAGTGTAGGAAAAATAAAAATTTAGAAAGACCAAATCAAAAGGTAAGCCGAAAAAGAAAAGTGCAGTACCGTAAATGCAATGAGCAAGTACTAACACCAAACCGAAAAATGGTCTACGAAACAAAAGTTGGGAAATGCCGAAGCAAAACCAACGGGAGCCTCTAAAGAGAGGCTCATGAGACCCCGAAGGGGCTCCAAGTGGGCCAAAAGGCACACATGAAACCGGAAGATCACTTCCGGGATCTGGACAGCTCGAGGAGCCAATCGGGTACCTCGACCTCTTGGTCCAGGCACGCGAATAGCCACACACGAGCACACTCCCCAGCCATAGCGGAGGGGAGTTTAACCAGGCGAGACCGACAGGCCTCGACAAGCGCCACAGGCGAAGACACCGAAGGCGGTGCAGCCTGTGATGGCTGGGCTCGAAGCAAAGCCACCTCCCGCTCGGAAGCCTCGAGACGGCGTCTTAAATCAGCCGTCTCGGACAGAGGGGCACAGCCAAAAATGTCGGCATGACACCGAAAAATAGTGCTGTCCGGAGACCGAGCCAAAGACTGCGCGGCCTCCAAAGAGGTCTGAGTCGCCAACTGGGCATTCACCAAAGAGGAAGCCCGTGACAACTCGCCCAGGGTATCAGAAATCTCCTGGGACATCCCACGGAGAAACGACCCAGGGGAGGCACGAGGGTTGAATGAGAAGATGTCCTCATCACCCACGGTACGGCACACGTCCGTCATTGTTTGGCGGAACAATTGAGCCGCGGACAGGAGGTGATGGGCAGCCATAGGAGTATCCCTATGAGGTCCATACACCTCTGTCATGTCCTGGTCCTCGATGGAGGACCACAGACGGTACTGGACGTCCCTTATGATAGAAGGAACGGCCGGTGGGCAAGACTCAATTGAGGCAGCCTTGAAAGCCTCATATTGAGTCAGCCAAGGGCTTGGAGCCAACGGTGTCGCAGGTTCCACAGACCTCATTGAAACATTGGACACCGAGGGTGTAACAGCTGGCGTAGCCAGCGGTTTGGCCTTAGGGCGGGTCCCAACACCCAAGACGGTGTTAGGGGCTGGACCATTCAGAGGAGGCCTCGGAACTTCCAGGGTCCGCAACATGGAGCGAGCCTGCTTAATCCGCACAAACTCGGCCCTGTCAAGGTCCGAGATGGTAGTGGAATGACCCACCCAAGCGGCAGCCTCATAATAATGCTGAGCCACCAGGGTCCGGGCAGTGGTACCCTGGTACTGGGTAACATTGGCCAGGGTGAGACTCCTGACGGGAACATATGGGGCGCCCCCGACAGGGATCTTGACGGTGGCACCTGCACCGCCCAGGGCCGGAGAATCAGGCACTGAGGGAACAGGAGACACGACCCTAAAACTATCAGGGGCGGGTGCTGGAAGGTGATCCATAGCTGAAGGATCAGCTAGGGTCACCAACCGACCTTGTACAGTGGAAGCAATGGCCAATTGTAAAGAGTCGGTAAGCACTGAGCGACTCAGTGAATCTCGCAGATCAACGCCAGAGCGAGAAGGGCCCCTCTCAGGAGTAGTATCTTCCGAGGGGCCTCGAGAGGGAGTCACCTGCACCGGTTGGGAGGCCACCTGTGCAAATGACTGGCCGGTGACAACAGTCCGTGCGTAAGAGCCAGCGGCTCTCATAGCACTAGCCCGAAGGGGACTGGCAGCAGCCAGTATGTTTACAGGCAGTTGAGCCACCTCAGCAGCACTCAAAAGAGCGACTGAGGCGGCAGACTGATGGGCAGGACGGTCCGAAATGGACCCAAAGGCCCATTTAAACCGCCGGACTCCTCGACTAAAAGTGAGGAATCGAGTGTGATACCGAACTAAGTCAGGTACACACTGTATTGATTTCAGTAAAATCATCCAGGGACCCCATGCATAAGCATGGAGAGACCTGGAGACATGGCCCAGAGTAAATGATCGAGGCAGCCTCCGAGGAGGAATGAATTTATCATTATAAATAGGGCGTCTACACCGTCGGTGTACCGCCCTACCCTCTGGACAGTCCAGCCTATCGGCAAGATCAGGACCAGACTGCGCCTGGCCCTGGATGGACAAGCCATCATGGCAGCGCTGGAGGTGAGTGGCGAGCAGAGACCATGTAGGAAACGCCGCCACTGTCACCTGACAATACCCACAGTCGTACCCATGTACGAAGGGGTAGTGATATAAGCAAACATGCTCATATAACTCCGCAGCGGAGTCGTAAACATTGTCCGGGCGCAATGGAGAATCAGCATAAGCAGCGAAATCCATTATCCCGTCCGGACAAAAATGGCATATAAATACGCCATCTTGCAGTTGGCAAACTGCTACAATGGCAGTTGTTTGGCCCTCAGACAAGGTGGGCAAGGCCTGATAGGAGGCATGGTACGGCGCCACCCGTCCTGTATGCTCATTCCGCATACCCTGCCGGTCTGTGTTAAAATGGTGCTGGAATGCACGGCCCTGAAAGCCGAGCGCACCAGGAGGAGCGACCCCGCCAAAATTATTGGCACGGTCGTCCAAGACGCCAAGAGGGAACTGTGGTCCCTCATTGCGTTTGTGTTTCTTGGAGGACCTAGATCCCTCAGGGGGAGACGTCTTACGACGTGACCCTCGTCCCTGAGGAGAAGCTGGCACCGAATCCCCAGTGGGATTCTCAGGATCCTCAGCAGAGGACACAGGAGCCGTTTCCGAAACCTGTGGCCGCTTGGGAGGGTTTCGAGTACTCCCAATGGGAATACGCGAACCCCTGCTGGCACGTAAGGGGCCCCTGACAGACGCAGGGGGGTACTCC
>Ga0308008_1000782_pt1 | contig 11723 bp, 7 predicted proteins | sample Neamet125_FD_203140 | JGI IMG/M metagenome (GOLD analysis project Ga0308008, IMG submission 203140) | Marine microbial communities from water near the shore, Antarctic Ocean - #125 | ecosystem: Environmental > Aquatic > Marine > Unclassified | place: Southern Ocean | collected 2014-07-24
TATCAAGGCCCGCGGCTTCCTCATCAACCAGCAGACCGACTGGGGCGTAAAAGGGGCAGACGACACCCAGTTTGATGGCGGCATCGGCTACGGGGGCACCTACGCCCACTCCGACCTCTCCAATACCCACCTTGCACTCGAGGCCCTCTACCACACCCGCGCCATCGCCACCGATACCGGAGACAAAAAGGTTCAGGATCTCGACTGGGGCGCCGCTCTCGCTTTCGTTTCCCGTTGCCAAAACCTTCAGGAAACCAATAAAGGTGAAAAAGTCGGCAATGACGGAAGCTTCGTCTATTTCCCTGGCAATTCGAAAGCTGGTGAAGCTGTCGACAGCAAAACCGGTCGCATCGCCCTCCGTGGTTACGGCTCGATGTCCTACGCCGGACTTCTCTCTCTCGTCTACGCCGACCTCGACGCAACCGACCCGCGCGTCAAGGGAGTCACCACTTGGATCAACGAAAACTACACCCTAGAGGAAAACCCCGGCCTCGGAGGCCAGGGGCTCTACTACTACTACCACGCTATGGCCAAGAGCCTTGTCGCTGCGAATATCCCCGAGCTAAAAGCCGAAAATGGGCTCAAAATCGACTGGCGCACTGACCTCGCCGCCAAAATCATCAATGCCCATCGCGAAGACGGATCATGGCTCAACACTGAAGCCAGCCGCTGGATGGAAAATGATGCCATCCTTGTTTCCAGCTACGCCATCATGACCCTTCAGCAGATCCACTCTTCGCTGCAGTAATCGTCCCTCCCATCCCCATATCGCAGACAAAAGCTGAATCAAAATTTCAACCCCACATGTCGTGTGGGGTTTCTTTTTTCTCTCACCCCGGTAGATCAAAGGCCAATCTCGTGAATCGCAGAGGGGAGGAAACATCCCGGCAAGTGACTTGCCAAAGCCCTGGTAAGCTACCATCCAGCCCCCACTTCAAGTCCTCCTCAAAACAGCCTGCCCTGCTCCCCATCGTTAACCTCTGGAGCAGGCATCGGCGACCTCTCCCTCCTCGCTCCCTCCTCCTTCACTCCCAAGGTTGCAATCTCATACACCACCCGCTTCCTCCCCTTCCCTGTCGCAATTTCATTGCGAACCACCTTGGTTCCCAAAAGCTGCTCCAGTAGTTGCACCTCCATACGAGCGGCATTGGGATACTCCGCGTAAATTTTCGTCATCGGACTGTGAAATTCCTCGATCCGGAATCCCGTCGAAGAATCATAGTGGCATTTGCTGAACCAACCCGATTTGTCCCGCACATCGGCCAACCGCGTCGCCTTTTCCACCATCGACTTTCCCGCCCGCACCTTCGGCTGCCATTGATCCCGAAGCAGCTGGAAATGGTGAAACAGTAATTTCTCCGGCGCTGAATCACCATAAATCTGCCTCACCCCCTCCAGCACCGCCAATGTCAATCCGACCCCGGCTTCGGGAAAGAGCCCGTCGCATTTTGGAGTGAGACGATAAAGCTTCTCCGGCCTCCCCACTTCCTTCTTTTCACGTGGCACCCGCCATTCCTCCAAAAAACCCAACTCGGTCAGCTTGAGACAATGCTGCTTCACTCCCATGTAGCTCATCTTTAGTTCCCGCGCCAAATCCGACACCGGCATCCCTTCAGAAACCTTGATGGCTTCCAAAATGGCCGCCCAAGAAGCCCGCATCGTCTCTCTGTGAACATCTGAAAACATAAGCCCGGAAAGGTTGAGATTACTCGGTCGATCTCTTCACGGGAATCTTAATTTTAAGATCCCAAGTCCCGACACCGTAACCTACCTTCACAAAAATACATGAAACACTTCTTCGCTCTCACAACCGGCCTCACCATGGCCCTATCCGCAGCCGACCGGCCCAATATTCTCTTTATTTTCTCGGACGACCACGCTCCCAACGCCATCTCGTGCTACCCCGGCGGACTCTTTGACGACATCGCCCCGACTCCCGGCATCGACCGCATCGCCAAAGAAGGCATGCGCTTCGACCGCTCTTACTGCACCAACGCCATTTGCGGCCCCTCCCGCGCCTCCATCCTCACCGGTCAGCATTCCCACCTCAACGGCTTCATCGATAACGAATCATCCTACTTCGATGGCCTCCAAACGGCCTTTCCAAACCTCCTCCGCAACGCCGGCTACACCACTGCGATGATCGGCAAGTGGCACCTCCACTCAAATCCTGTCGGATTCGACTATTGGGAAGTCCTCCCAGGGCAGGGCGCCTACTACAATCCCGACTTCATCCAAATGGACAACAAGCGGAAAAAATTCCCGGGCCACTGCAATGATCTCGTCACCGAAAAAGGCCTCGCCTGGCTCAAACAGGCTGCCGACTCTAACAAGCCCTTCATGGCTATGGTTCAATATAAGGCCCCCCACCGTAATTGGGCCCCCGCCTTCCGCCATCTTAACACCTTCGACGACATCGAGATGCCCGAACCCGAAACCCTCTTCGATGACTACTCCAACCGCTCTTCCGTTCTCAAAGAACACGCCATGGGCATCCAAGGCCACATGTCTTGGAGTCACGACATGAAATTCCAGGGCCCAAACCTTTTCCCCAGCCACTTTACCGGGGGACATAAAGACCACCAGCTCAACCGTCTCTCCGAAGAAGACCAAAAAACCTACGTCGCCGCCTACAACGACGAAAACCAAAAATTCATCACCGACATGCGCGACGGCAAGCTCGATCAAAAAGCCATCACCAAGTGGAAATACCAGCGTTACATCAAAGACTACCTTCGCGTCATCCGTTCCATGGATGAGGGCATCACCAAGATTCTTAAGCACCTCGATGACACCGGCCTCGCCAAAAACACCATCGTCATTTACTCCTCCGACCAAGGCTTCTACCTCGGCGAACACGGATGGTACGACAAACGCTGGATGTTTGAAGAATCCCTCATGATGCCCTTCGTCGTCCGCTGGCCCGGAAAAATCAAGCCCGGCTCCGTTTCACAGGCCATGATCCAAAACATCGACTACGGCCCAACCTTCCTCGACCTTGCCGGCGCCGAAATCCCAGCCTCCATGCAGGGAAAGTCCCTCGTCCCGCTGTTCAAAACCTCCGGCGAAGCTCCCACAGACTGGCGCGACTCCATCTACTACCGCTACTCCGGCGAGCGCACCCACAACGTTGCAGCCCACGACGGCGTCCGCACCACCGAACACAAACTCTTCTGGGTCCCAAAAACCAAAGAATACCAGCTCTTCGACATGAAGAAGGACCCGCAGGAAATGAAGTCCGTTCATAAGGATCCTGCCTACACCAACGTCTTCGCTGGGATGAAAAAAGAACTCGATGATGCTCGCAAAAAATACCGCGTCCATTCGGCCATCATTGGGCAACCAAAGGATCAAGACTGGTGGAAAAAACGCCACGCCGCCATGAACCAAAAGGCAAAAAAACCCCACGACCTCCTCTTCATCGGAGACTCCATCACCCAGGGGTGGGAAGGTTCGGGTAAAGGAACCTGGGACAAATTCTACGGCAACCGTAAAACTCTCAACCTCGGCATCTCCGGCGACCGCACCGAGCATGTCATCTGGCGTCTCGACAACGGAAACCTCAAAAACCAAAAGAAAGCCAAAGTCGCGGTCATCATGATCGGCACCAACAACACCGGCCACAAACTACAAGACCCCACCGAAGTCAAAGACGGTATCGGACGCATCATCTCAACCGTCCGAGCTCGCTGTCCACAAGCGAAAATCCTTCTCCTCGGCATCTTCCCGCGCGGCGTCAACCCGGACGATCCCAAGCGAAAAAACAACGTAGAGATCAACGAACTCGTCTCAAAATTCCACAACGGCGAACGCATCCATTACCTCAATATCTCGGATAAATTCCTCACCAAGGAAGGCGTCCTCACCAAGGAAATTATGCCCGACGCCCTCCACCCAAAACAAAAGGGCTACGAGATCTGGGCCGAAGCGATCGAACCCAAACTCAAGGAGTTAGGGCTTTAAGGGAACCGCGGCACCCCCGCCGCTTCGCAAGCCTCCACAGAAACGCCACCTCTTCCAGAGGTGGCGCAACGAAAGGACGAGACCTTCCTCTCAAAAGAATTAACGTCCCGGGCCTCTTCCTCCACCGCGGCCACCGCGTGAGGCGTCTTCGATGACTTTTTGTTGGGCTTCTTCGGAGAGTCCGCTTTTTGGGAGCCATTCTTTGGCTTCTTCGGAATTGCTGCGCAGCCATGAGCGCGCCACAGATTCCATCGTATCGCTACGCGTTTCCTCATCATTGATGGACCCTGCCCACTCGGCAGCGAGAGCCGGATCTTCACGGTCAAAAGTGCGAGCAAATGAACTCACGGCTGCATCACGCGCCGGTGACACTGACATTGAAGTCAGGTATTCGCCGGCCGCGGTCGGGTCTTCACGAGTCCACTGCTCCATGGCCGTGCGCATCGCGCTCGCCTGACTGGCTTCGGGAAGTTCTTCAGCCCAGCTCACGGCAGATGCGGGGTCTTTGCGGGCTAATTCCTCGGAAATCTCGCGCACCGCACGCTCGGCATAATCTTGATCGGCATGCGCCTTCACCCACTCCGCAGCTTCCTCCGGACTATTGCGCGCAAAGCCCTCGGCAACACGGTCAAAGGCCGCAGACTTAATAGAGCCATCAGGAAGGCTTTCAGCCCAAGCAGTCGCCTCTTTCATACCACGCTGCATTTGGGCTTTTGCAATGGCCTCCATTTGGCGGTCCACTGCAAAACCTCTCCAGCGGTCATCGCTACCACCCTCTTCGCCCGAAGCGCGCTGCTCTGCATCAATCGCCAGGACATAGGCTGTCGCGGCCGATGGATCAGTGGAGGCCAGACCACTCACCATTCCCTGCACCAACATCGATTTTTCAAATCCGTTCTCAAGACCTTCGAGGTGAGCCTTGGCAGCCTCGGGGTCGGTGCTCGCCCAGCCCTTCATCGCTGCGATCGAAGCGAAGCCTCGGCGTCTTCCGTCACCATCCATTTCACCCACCGCCATAAGTGCGGCCGCACCATCGATTTTGCCCCAAGCTTCAAGAAGCAAGCCCATTTGCTGTCCGGTGTCGCCCCCATTTTTCCCCTTCTCAAGAAGGGCCTCGAACACGTCACGGGCATTCTCCGACCGTAATTCCAGAAGAAGATCCGCGAACATTTTATTCGCCACCAGAGAATCAGTTTCGCTTTGGTATTGTGAAATGGTCACGCCGGACCGGGAATCACCACCACGCGCAGTTTTAGACGACCCGGAATTAGAAGCATCGCCGGAACCGGAAGTGCCGGAACCACCGCCTCTGGATGAGATAGCACTCTTTCCGTCCGCGCTGGCTTGATCAGGGGCTGGATCGGCGGATTCTTGGCTCGTTCGACCAACGACGAAAGCAGCAATGGCGACTCCCACCCAGACGAGGTTCAGGATAATGGACTTTTTCATAAGTATTTGTGTGTAAACTGGAAACAATTTCGACCCACATGGATCGGTAAAATGACTTCCAACACACTCTCATGCGCAATTGGGCGGATAGTCCGCAAACAAAAATCGTTTTTAATCAGGACAACTCACGCATCCGACGACGCAACCAAGCCCGCCCGTATTCCCAGACTCCTTCGGCAGTGCGCTTTTTCAAGCCCAAGGCATCGGCAGCCTCTTGCATGGTCAGACCAATGAAGTATCGCAATTTCACCAACTCAGCGGCCTGCGGGTCTTCGCTCTCCAATTCTGTCAGAACTTCATGGAGGGAAAGAATTTCGTCCGGCGGGGCATTGGCCTCGATCATTGATTCGACCAGCTCAACCTTAGCGGCACCGCCGCCGCGCTTTTCCGCCCGTTGCTTTCGGGCATGATCGACGAGAATCCGGCGCATGGCCTCGGCCGCGGCCCCGAAAAAGTGGCGGCGATTCGCCCAATGACTCTGCGAATCCCCCCCCAAACTCATCCAGGCTTCGTGGACGAGAGCAGTGGCCTGAAGGGTGTGCCCCGGTCGCTCCCGTGACATCTTTGCTCGTGCCAGATTACGCAACTCTTCGTAAACGGCCGTGAGCAAGTCTTCGCTGGAAGATTCACCGCTTTCCAGCTTGGAAAGTATCTGTGTCACGTCGTCCATAAGAATGCTATCCTCTCAAACGGATTGCAGATTGAAAAGTTTCGCCTCCGTCCTTTTCAACTGCCATTATTTTAGCGGAAAGGTCGGCGCTTTGCCGCATGCCCCAGCAAGCAGGCTTATCCGCAAAAAGCAATCCTGCGAAATTCCACGTCAATCGAAATCAATTTGGACCAATCTCCCCCATCGACAGCCGGAAGAAGCGAGCGCGAAATTTTCGCGGCAACTTTTGAATGCCAGGATCCAAAGGAACGAAAGAAGATCCTCGAACACGAATGCGGAACGGACGTGACCCTTCGAGATGCCGTCGAGACATTGCTTGATGAGCATTCCGGAATCGGTGATTATTTGGAATCCCCTGCGATGGGAAACATTCGCATCTCGCCCGGTGCCTCGGAAAACCTGACCGGCAAACAACTGGGGCCCTTCACCCTTATGAAACAAATTGGTGAAGGCGGCGGCGGGTCTGTTTATCTCGCCGAACAAATCCTCCCAGTTCAGCGAAAGGTGGCCTTGAAGATCCTCAAACTGGGGATGGATACCACGAGAGTGATCGCGCGCTTCGAAGCCGAACGACAGACCCTCGCGAGGATGGAGCACCCTCACATTGCCACCGTGATCGATGCAGGAGCGACTGATGAAGGGCGCCCTTATTTCGTGATGGAATATGTGGCAGGCGATCCGGTGACCAATTACTGCGACAAGCGGAAACTCTCCATCGAGGAGCGACTTCAGCTTTTCATCGGGATTTGCCGGGCCATCGAACATGCCCACCAAAAGGGGGTCATTCATCGGGATCTCAAACCCTCCAACATTCTCGTTCGAGAACAGGAAGGGCGGGCGGTTCCGAAAGTGATCGACTTTGGAGTGGCGAAAGCCATCGATCCGCTCGACGGCGATCTCGGCGATCTCGGCGGATTTACCATCAACGATACCATCATCGGGACACCAGCCTACATGAGTCCCGAGCAAGCGAGCCAGGGAAACCGCGATATCGATACCCGCGCTGATGTTTATTCGCTTGGGGTCATCCTTTACGAACTTCTTACCGGCACCACTCCACTGCAAGCCACGACCTCCGGGAGATCCGATCCCCCGGAGGTTTTACATATTTTAGGGAGCCTCGATCCTCCCCGGCCTTCGACTTATCTCCGAAATCAGAGCAACGAAGAGCGCGAGCTGATCGGGAGTCAGCGTAAAATGGCGACCGGACGATTAATTTCTGAGTTGCAAGGTGACCTCGATTGGATCGCGATGAGATGCCTCGAAAAAGATCGGGCCCGGAGGTTTGGTAGTGCCAGTGAACTGGGTCGCGACCTTGAACTCTATCTCAAAGGAGCTCCCGTCACCGCCCGCCCGCCAAGCTGGAGATACCGCGCTCGTAAGTTCGTTGACCGGAATCGCGTGGCGGTTACTTCAGCGAGCCTTCTTTTGGCAACACTCATTGTCGCGGCTGTGGTGAGCTTTGTCTTCGGAGTTCGTGCCACCAAAGCCGAGGAAATGGAATCCAGTCTTCGTATTGCAGCCGAACGAGACCGTGAACTGGCTCTCAAAAGCGCGGAACAAGCCCGGCTCCACCAGTATGTTGCCAATATCAATCTGGCCCATCAAGCTCTCCAGGATGGTCACCTTTCCAAGGCCCTTCTCCTTCTGGAACCATGGGCCTCGGTGAGACCGGGAGAAACTGATTTACGAGGGTTCGAGTGGTGGTTCCTGATGAAAACATGTCTGGGCGATGAGCATTTCAACCTCCCTCGCTTTGACGGCCCCATTGATTCCCTCGCCTTCTCGCCAAACGCGAACCTCTTGGCAATCGCGACAATGAATCGCGTCCATCTCTGGTCACTTGATCAAAAAAAGATCACCTCAACTTTTTCTCACGATACCAGGTCGCTCGAATTTTCTCACGGCGGAGATCGACTCATCCTCAGCGGGCGGGATGGCGTGGTCGTAATTGACATCCTCTCCGGTGACCCGATTTGGGAGCTGGGAGGCGGGAATCATGAATCCGCAACTTCACCAGATGGTCGCTTCCTGGCGACAAGCGACCGCCAGGGAATCACGGTGTGGCACACTTCAAACTGGAAGAGGCTACAGTTTTTCCCGGGGATCTCCGGTTCCATGACGTTCTCGCCGAAGGGCACTATTCTCGCCACCGCAGGAAGAGACGGGGTCACGCTATGGCCGCTCCAGGGGGAGGCCCCGCCTGTCGTCCTCGAGGAATCCCCTCGCCTTCGATCTGGAGGAAATACCATTCATTTTTCACGTGATGGAAACCTCATCCTTCTCCCACGTAACGAAAACCCGACCGATTCCGGATTCTCGATAGCGCTCTGGGATGCAGAGAGCGGAAAGGAAATTGCGATATTTCCAGATGGTGCCGAGGGCGGCTTTCATACCGGGGTCATATCCGCCATGGATTTCAACCGTGATGGGTCGCTTCTTGCCTCCAGCAGCTGGGACCACTCAGTGCGACTTTGGGACTTTGAAAAAGGCACTCTCCGGAGGACTTTTCTGGGGCATCGCGGCGAAGTCTGGAGCGTGGCTTTGTCGCCCAACGGGGATCTCGTAGTCAGTGGCAGCAAGGATGGTGAGGTGAAAATTTGGCCAACCGACAATGGCACTCGTCACGATTCGATCGCCGGCCATTGGACCCCGTTGGGATTCTCTCAGAATAGCAAATTTATCGCGGCTATCAACAGGGAGGGAACATTCGTCACCTTTGATATCGGTTCAGGAAAGAAAGTTCACACGCCAGCGCTTTCGAAATCCGGACCGTCAGAATCTCGACCGACCGGGCGGCGCGCCGTCTCTGCCAATCGAGACTTGGACCGACTCGCGGAGGAACGAGGCGATGGCACCGTCGTCATTCGGAATCTTAAATCTCAAACCGAAACAATCTTAAAGATCGGAGCACGTCGGATCGACTCGCTGTCCCTCTCGCCAGATGGGACTTCACTTGTGTTGACGAGCCGGAACGAGGGAATGTCTTGGTGGGATTTAAAAAACACCGATAACCCAATTATGAAGAGTAAGGCCTCCCTCGCCCACTTCTCAGCCGACGGTTCGAGCTTGGCAGGTTCCCAAAACGATGGATTCGTTATCATCTGGGATACTGCCACTCGAAAAGAGAGGAACCGCCTCAAACTTGAAGCGAGTTCTCTCGGAACTCGCATCGCTCTTTCGGAAGACGGAAGCTTGCTCGCCGTGACCCACGGATTTCAGGATTACGAAAATGCCATCTCCCTTTGGGACACCGTGAGCGGCGAAAAACTCGGCACTCTCAAAGGCCACAAACAAGGGATTTGGAGCCTCGCCTTTTCACCCGACGGAAAAACCTTGGCAAGCTCTGGTGGTGGTGGAATTGTCCGCCTTTGGAATATCGCGACCCAGAGCGAATTGCTCACGATCAGGGAACTTGGAACCGCAATGACCGATCTCATCTTCAGCCCGGATGGCAAAGTCCTGATGACCAGTTCACCAAGCTTTCTGTCTGACCCGAAGATCCGTTTCTTCCGCAGCTCCGCCGAAAATCGTTAGCGAAATCACATCATCGTTCAGTCATTTGTAATGACACTCATTGATCGCGTTGATCCACACGTCTTCCTGAAGTCCGGTGTAGAGTAGAAGCGTGTCGGCGAGCCTTAGCAAATCTCCCTCAACCAAGACCGCTTCGTCCACAATGGATTTACCATTGATTTTGATGGGATTCTTCGCTTCGGTGATTTGAATAAGGTAGGGATCAGCACTGGGCTTAATGAGGGCATGCTTGCGACTAACCTTCTGATCAGTGATCTGAAGGTTCTAGGTTAAAGCGGCACTCCTCGAACTTCAAGTTCGCTCCTTTTGACATCTCCAAATATCAACCTAAACTCCCCTCAGTTTTGAGTGCCCTCTCCTTCTCACCCTCCTCGCCCGGATACTGGGCCGATGAAAACGTCTCCCCGGAAGACTGGAACTCTGCCAAATGGCAGCTAAAGAACCGCGTCTCCTCCCTCGCTGACATCGAGAAACACCTCACTCTCTGCGAAGAAGAACGCGCCGGCATTCTCCTCACCGGAACCAAGCTCGCCACCGCTGTCACTCCGCATTACTTCAACCTCATCCACCCCACCGATCCCGACTGCCCCATCCGCCGTCAGGTCATTCCCCGCATCGAGGAAACTCACACCGATCCCTCCGAAATGGCGGATCCCTGTGGAGAAGACTCCCACATGCCCGTCCCCGGCCTCGTGCATCGATACCCCGACCGTGTCCTTTTCCTCGTCACCGACCGTTGCGCCTCTTACTGCCGCTACTGCACTCGCTCCCGCGTCGTCTCGGGCGTCTCAGATCAAAAACTCGAAACCCACTGGGACATGGCTATCGAGTATCTTAAAAAAAACCCGCAAATCCGGGATGTCCTGCTCTCCGGCGGCGATCCCCTTCTTTTTTCCGACTCCAAACTGGAAAAACTTTTAGCGAAACTCCACGCAATCCCCCACATCCAGTTCATCCGCATTGGCTCGCGTATCCCCATTTTTCTCCCCCAACGCATCACGCCCGAACTCTGCGCGATGCTCAAAAAATTCCACCCGCTCTTCATTTCCATCCACACCAATCACCCTCGCGAACTCACCAGCGAAGTTCGCGATGGCCTCGGCCGCCTCGCCGACGCCGGTGTCGTGATGGGGAACCAATCCGTCCTCCTCGACAAGGTCAACGACTCCGTCGAGATCCAACGCGACTTGGTCCACAAACTTCTTATGTGTCGCGTCCGCCCTTACTACCTCTATCAGGGCGACCTCATTCAAGGCACCGCTCACTTGCGCACCAGCATCGCCAAAGGTGTCGAAATCATTGAAGGCCTCCGCGGCCACACCTCCGGTTACGCCATCCCACAATTCGTCGTCGATGCCCCGGGAGGAGGAGGCAAGATCCCGGTCAACCCAACGTATATCGTCGAGTCCAACGAAGAACGCACCGTCCTTCGAAACTATGAAGGCAAGGAATTCGTTTATCCGGAAGCCCGACTCGCTAAATTTCCGGATTAAGAGTTCTCTTCCCCTTCATCTTTGCCGTCATTCTTAACTCCTTTGCGATTAAGGTGGTGAACCTCATCCACGGCGATCCACCAAGCGCCCCGTGCGCGAAGCGGAGGCCAAAGGACTCTCCGAAGAATGCGCCCGACACCAGGGAAATCCTTGCGATCAAGGACCATCGCCGGGCACTGGCAAAAGAAATCCTCATTTTGGGAGATCAACAGGACGACAAAATCGATTTTTCTCCAAACATGATGACTCCCACTGTCCGGCATGTTGGGAATAGAGTGAATTGGCTACCTTGCCATCTCCGTGATCGGAGTCACCCTCGGCGTGATCGGAGCAGGAGGGCCGTTTTTAAAAATCCCCATTTTAGCCTGACTCTTCTCCATCGCTCCCACCCTGGCGACGGCCTACTTGCTTGTTCTTGTCGGATCAACCGCACTGACCGGCGGGATTCGACACCTCCTGCGCGGGAGTTTTGATCGCGAAGCCTTTGGGCGGCGGATTCCCTTCCGTCGTGACACGTCTCCGTGGCGAGAAGGTTCCTTCTCCCTGCCATCCCGGAACATTTAGGAACCACGGGGGGCATTGAATTCACACGCGACGGAATGATCATGATC
>Ga0308008_1000789_pt1 | contig 11654 bp, 17 predicted proteins | sample Neamet125_FD_203140 | JGI IMG/M metagenome (GOLD analysis project Ga0308008, IMG submission 203140) | Marine microbial communities from water near the shore, Antarctic Ocean - #125 | ecosystem: Environmental > Aquatic > Marine > Unclassified | place: Southern Ocean | collected 2014-07-24
TTATGACGATATCAAATACCCACAGTTTGACAAGTTGAATCAAACCATGTTGGGCTACTTCTGGAGAGCAGAAGAAGTTAGTTTGCAAAAAGACAGAGCAGACTTCATGAACTTTAGACCAGAACAGAAACACATATTCACATCAAACTTGAAATATCAAACACTGCTTGACAGTGTGCAAGGCAGAGGACCATCATTGGCATTCCTACCATACTGTTCAAATCCTGAACTAGAAGGTTGCATAGTTACATGGGACTTCTTTGAAACTATACACTCAAGAGCATATACGTATATCATGAAGAACGTTTATTCAGATCCTGCAGAAGTGTTTGACACGATACTGGAAGACAAAGAGATATTAAAGAGAGCCAAGACTGTCACAGAGAACTACGACAAGTTCAACAAGATGGCACTGGAATACACAGTCAAGGGCAAGGGCGACATCATAGAACTTAAAAGAGCATTGTATCTTGCAATGGTGACTGTTAACCTACTAGAGGGATTGAGATTTTACATATCATTTGCTTGTACCTTTGCATTTGGTGAACTTAAACTCATGGAAGGATCGGCTAAGATACTTTCATTGATCGCAAGAGACGAAGCGACACACTTGAACCTATCCACTAACGTCATTAAAGCATGGCAGAAGAATGATGATCCTGAGATGACCAAAGCTATGAAAGGCACAGACAAAGAAGTGATACAGATGTTTAAGAACACAGTGGAAGAAGAGAAAGAATGGGCCAAGTACCTATTCAAAGATGGTTCTATCATAGGACTCAACGAGAAACTGTTGGGCAACTACGTGGAATGGATCGCAAACAAGAGGCTGAGAGCATTAGGCTTTGACCCAATATATGATGTGGCCGCATCAGCTAACCCACTACCGTGGACACAGCATTGGTTATCAAGCAAAGGTATGCAGGTAGCACCACAAGAAACAGAAGTAGAGTCATACATAGTTGGCGGCATCAAACAGGATGTTAAAAAAGGCCAATTCAGCAAATTCAAACTATAATACAAGCGGTTTTTAGTATCTATAAATAGTACTATGCCATCGATATCAAGACATAAGGATTTAGCTTTTACAGGTCACGGCTGTTCTTCAGTCGTACCAGTTATTGCAACCTGCCGTACTGTTTTTGCAAACGGAATAAGAGTTGCTAGACCACCAGATCCTCTCAAGCCACACAAGATACCAGCACCTTGTCCACCAGGACCTTGTTGTATACCACACAAGGCGGTAATTAACAGAGGTTCACCTACTGTGTTTGCTGAAGGAATACCTGTTGCAAGAAAGTGGGATTCTGCTGACAAAGGATTTATGATACAAGGTTCACGAAATGTATTTGCAAATGGAATTAGATAATGCCAATTAGTAAAGGTTTAACAACAATCATGGACGAATCTCCTAACTTCTCAAATCAGGGGTTAGAAAATGCAATTAACGAATTGAAAATTGGGTGGGTGGCAAAAACATTCGAAGTAGATACTGACATTGAAAATAATACAGTATTATCAACCACACAAAAAAATGATCTTAAAGAATTAATTAATAATGTACCTCATCTAAACATAGGTAGATATCTTAATGATGCAATACGGCACACGAATACAATTTTAGATGGAACAATAGTTCCTGTAGCAGAATCTGAAACACAAACAGCAGACTTTACAGAACTACTACAATTGGTTCACACGTTACAAGAATCAATACCCTCAGTGTATGGAGTACCTGCATCTTCCAAAGGAAGAAGCATAAACAATCATTTTGGTATTCTGAACAACATGTTCTCAGCAACAGAAGACAGTACTAGACCTGTGTTTACTAGTTTAAGTGAAACAATAACATTTATTAATACAGGTAACTTGTCTCAAGACACAGTATATCAAACAGCATTAACTAATTTAAAAAACTTTTTAGCATCTGTTGTTGGAGACAGCACAGACTTTCAACAAACATTGAATACATTTGGATCAGCAGTGGCTAGTGCCGCAACAGCATTTGATACTCCATTACAATCAGGTGTGTACATAGAAAGAAGAACACAGTTAATTGCAGATAGAAATACAATTACAACACAACAGAGTTCAGAAAACTCAAATCTAGTAAACTTAAGAACATATATAACCGCGGTTACTGATAGACAAGCATATACAGGAATGGCAGAAAATAATGATTTGAGAAAACTATTGGCTAATATTTCGCAAAGTAAAAATTGGCAAAATTATTATAATGAGTATCAAACTAATGAAAGCCATCTAAATCCTATATACACTGTAACAACTGATTCTGACAAAGCAAGTACTATCGATCTAGTATTAGAATCCAGAGGGTTACCTGATGTAGAGGACTATTTGGATTTTGAAGCTGTGGCAAACAAAGCCAAACAAGACACTAGAATAGACACTAAAGATTATGATTACTATCTTATAGAAAAAATTATTACAAAAAGCTGTGAACAATTAGGAATTACAACAGCCAACAGATCAATCGAAGATCAAAGCAATTCATTACTATCAAACATGAACGATAATGATAGAACCATTGTAGCAAACGAGTTAGATCTAAACGAATCAACAAATACATTAAGTTAACATGTTTGCAGATGTAATAGGCGACTGGCCCACACATAAAAGATTTATACTAACCTCATGTGACGACAAGTACTTTGAGCAGTACTTCCCTAGATTCTATAAGACCTACAAGGAACACTGGCAGTTACCAATTCATGTACACATAATCGATCCATCTGATGAATCATTACAAAAACTAGACAAGCTAGATTTGTCATACACGCACTGCACAACTGATCCTGCTGTATTGAAATGGCAATACTCATACGAAACTTACTGTCAAGCACAGAGGTTTATACTGTTGGGATTCAATTTATTAGATAATCAATCAGTGACTGTTGCAGATGTAGATTCCTATGCGTTAAAAACGCCAAACAGCAATCAGCAACAGCAATTAAGTTCTGATATGGCATTTACTATATACAACGGAAGATACATGGCAACCTTTTGCAACTTCCATCATAGTCGTAGAGAGCAAGCCAAACAAGCCGCAGAGAAAATGATAGACTTGTTGAAAAATACAGATACTATCGGGGTTGATCAATTATGCATCAAACAATTTTTTGATAGATTGTCCTACAACACTCTAAAACACGGTGAGTGGATAAGACACTATGATGTTAAGACAGAAGCAGATTTACAAGAGCATAATAACTGTCTGATATATCATGAAAAAGGAACTAGAGGCAAATACAAAACAGTAGAGACCACATGGACAGATATAAAGTAATAGCAAAATTCGCCAAGCAAAACAACTGGAAGCAAGGGCTAGAACTGGGCGTTTGGGTAGGAGTCACTACATTCTACATGATGAGAGAAACAGATGTAAAGATGTACTGTGTTGACTCATGGGAAGAACAACCAGACAATCCAGAGTACGATTGGCAGTTCAACAAGAAACCCAGGTGGAAAGACGGAAAGCTAACAGTAGAGGAATTCACCAACGAGAATCAAGCATGGGATCACAACAAGAACGAGGAACATTTCAGAGACAATGCCAAGCAATGGGGAGATAGGATAACCATAATAAAAGGCAGATCACTTGCAATCATAGATCAAATACCCGATAACAGCATGGACTTTATATTCCACGATTCAGATCACTCATACCCATTTGTTAAAAACGAGATAGAAGCTTACTTGCCCAAACTTAAATCGGGTGGCTATTCCATGGGCGATGACTATAATTGGGGTACAGTTGAGAAATCAGTTGTAGAAGCATTTGGTGAGAATCACCGAGTTACAGGCAAGGGTGTCTGGCATTCAATAAAAAATTAGATCTTTTCACAACCAACTGCAACAGTTTCAAAAGGAATATCACTTTTAATAAACGAGTCCATCATCTCGTAGAAGTGTGATCCAGCTTTCTTATCGCAAAGCTCTGCAGTGGCGAATTCTTGTTGAGAATTATGTTCGTATGTGGTACACACTGGCTCTCCGTTAACTAATATGCACATTATAGCAATCATTTTAAACATAATTTTTCCTTTTTAGTGCCCCTTTCTGTTGCAAGGCAGGGGCCGCCCCTGAAATTGTTGGTTATTACGCCGCTAATCTCAATTCAGAAGTGCTAACTGTTAAGTCAGCAAATCCTAATGCTTTTTTGTTTGCATTTAAAACTTGGCCGTTACCTCGTTCCAACTGGATAAACTCCACATCTCTTTACACGTCCGTCGATCCTATTTCACCCCCGAAAGGGATTACATAAGCCACCATGTAATAAAATGGTGGAGGTGGTCGGTACTGCCCCGACGTCCGCAACGTTTATTCCAAATGCTTCAACGTCTACAATTATAATTATACCTTAAGGTTGACTCTTTGTCAACAAGAAGTATAATTAGAGTATATGCCAAAAAATAAAAAATTTAAAATTATTGATGGAACGGAAACTAAAGACGTCGAAGCCATGTCTTACAAGAAGGCTGTAAAATCGTATCAGGGCAGTTCTAAGTCCAAGATGATAACTATTGAGTGGATGACGAAGGCAGGAGAGCTTTTTGTCAAAGATCAAAAGATCCCATTAGGTAGAAAGAAAAAATTAAGATAAGAGAAGAGAAGTCAAGTGAGTATAACAAGAAATCCGTTAATCAAATTGCTGGTAAGAATGAGAATGCTGTACGCAGATGTGCGTGGACACCATGGTAAAAGATGGGACTACGAGCCGGGCGAACACTACATGGGCATCAAGAAAAGCAATTACTGGAAGAGAAATCACAAAGTCAAATGAGCAAGGTGATGTGGACTATAATTGTTGTTTACACATCGGTTTTCCTGTACGGTTGCATCACACTAATATAAAATGGGCAAAATCACAAACAGATATTGGGTAGTAGAAGGCACACACAAAGACCCCAACGATCAAGCCACAATAGATCACAGCACAGAAAAAGAACATGGACCATACGATAATGAAGCTATGGCCAACACTCAAGCAATGAGTCTGATACAAAAGAATGTTGACGACTTCTATCACAGAGCTTGGGTAATTACCAAACACTAATACACCTACAAAACTTAAAGCATTATATTATTCTACGTGAACAGGTAGTAAATAATTATGGTCAAGGGAGATACTTTAATGTTTTACAAAGCACAAAAGCGGACTAATTATTGGTCCAAAATTAGGAAGAAGGCTCCCAAGGTGCCGGATATCACATGCCCAGCAATTGATGATATTCTAAATCAATTAGAGAAATTGATAGACAAAGATTTAAAACAAAGCAAGTTCAAGACCATCGAACGTAAAATGGAGAAACTTAGGCTTGCGAATGAGAAGTTAAGGGACTCTGGTGTTTACTGGCATGATGCTTGTAAAGAAGCAATAAGAGATTTATTAGGTAAGAAGAAAACGAGGTAACATTATGTGGAAAATAGTAGTAGTGATGTGTGTATTAGGTAATCCGTGTGTGATTATGGAAGAAGATCCTATCAAATATTACAATATACATAGTGAATGTTTAGCCAAGGCATCTACAAAACACTCAGAGATAATGCAATCATTTGCAGACTTTGGGTATATTATAGAAAAGTCGGACTTTACCTGTGAACAAGATCCAAACGTTCTATAAGTTGATCTTACATTAACCTGTTGACATTACCATAAAACCTAAATATAATAGCAATATGACTTTATGGCTATTAGATTTAGAAAGTGTAGAATCTAGATACACCTCACAATGGAAGACACATCTTCCGGAACTACTGAAAGAGTTTAATGTAAAAGTTGTAGAAGGTGCAGATGATATACCTCTAGCAACGACACCAGGAGCATTCTTAAACTTTGGTGGTACAAACATTTACAAAAGCACACAGATAGAAAAAATTTCAAGAGCTTTCACTAACGGTGAAGTAAAAGATGGAGATCACATACTGTTTACTGATGCATGGCATCCAGGAATAATCAATATAAAGTACATGAGTCAGTTGCTAGGAGTTAAAGTTATAACACACGGACTATGGCACGCCGGGTCATATGATCCAGCAGACTTTTTAGGTAGACTGATTGGAGATGCACCATGGGTAAGACATGCAGAACGTTCGATGTTTGAATGTTATGATCACAATCACTTTGCAACAGAATTCCATATAGAGCTATTTGGCAAGACTTTTAAAAATGCATTAGACCATGTTGGACACAACTCGTATACTAGAAAAACTAAAATTATACGTACTGGTTGGCCTATGGAGTATATGAAGAAAACACTGGAACCATTTAAAGGTACACCTAAAAGAGATCTCATATTGTTCCCACACAGAATTGCGCCAGAGAAGCAACCAAACATATTTGATGACTTACAACAAAGTATGCCAGAGTATGAATTTATAATGTGTCAAATGGAACAGTTAAGGAAACCTGAATATCACAAGATGTTAGCAGAAGCAAAGATAGTGTTCAGTGCCAACTTACAAGAGACGCTAGGCATAAGTGCATATGAAGGAGCTCTAGTAGACACATTCCCTCTAGTGCCAGACAGATTAAGTTATACAGAAATGTATCCAGATGAATTTAAATATCCATCAGAATGGACAGACAGTTGGGACAATTACTTAAAACACAAAGACAAACTGATAGAACACATTAGATTTATCATGCAAGGGCCAACTGAACAGTCATTGAAACAATTACAAGCACTAACAAAAAGTTTAACAGATAACTTCTTCTCAGCAAATAAAATGATCGAGGTTATTAAATCTTATGGCAAATGATTGTTTTTACAAAGTTAAGGTTACTCAAGACAACAAGACTGAAACATACCACTGGGGCTACTTCCCTTACAGTTGGGTAATGAAAGATGTCAAACAACTGTACAGGAACGGAGCAGACGCAGTGTTACTTGAAATGATAACACAAAAACAATTTGATAAAAGGATAGCACCATATACATCATGAGAGAGTACAAGTTAAATATTAAAGTAGGCGACTTAATTGAAGTAGGCAGATTTCGTAACGTACAGACTAAGATTAAAGGCATTGAGATAGACGAGCATGGGCAACCGGTTATACTAACAAGCAAAGGCAAAAAAAAATTGTTTAGTTGTAGAATTGCAAAACTGCACCCAGGTGCAAAAACACCTAAGCAAATACTATTGGAGAAAAGAAAACGATGATTAAAAAATACATGACAAGCTTCACTGCAACCCCACCAAAAGATCCAGGGGACCAAGCACCAATAATATATTATGATAGTATGCCAGGTGGCAACGAAAGAACAAGAAACTATGCAAAAGAACTAAAAAAAGAAGGATACACTGTAAAAGTAACATCCACAGGAAAGACCGAACAAGTACCCGGTTGACACTCTTTAAAATTTCTATATAATTAGGACAGCACAAACAATCCATAGGCATAAGGAGCAGTTTTCATTTGCTAATAAACATAAGAGACGCTTTACGTCGATGATGGATATAGAAAAGCCCAGGAGTAGGGCGAGGCTGTTTATACAGCCTATGGATTGTTACAGCTAACTAAAACAATATGCCAAGCGACAAAACAAAAAAATTACTAGAGGGACTGGGCAAGATCACAGACTCAGCACCTAAACAGTTTGAACAAAGATTTACAGTAGTATCTAATCAATACGGTGAAGATGCCAAAGGTAAACCAATTTATATAGATAGACTGTATGGCGGACTGACTGGTGCAACAACATTGGTACAGAAAGATCATACAAATTACAAAGGCAAAATACATAAGAAACGTAGGCTAGTAAAAACCAAAAGTGGAAACTCTTTTTACTCGGTATGCTATCATACAGTAGATGGCAGATGGTTTGACAATAGTGGTATGCCCATGGAGGCTCCGACTAATGTTGAAGAAGAAGTTGCTAAAGTGGAGCCTGGGTTTGTTAAAAGAGAACTTACTGATGAAGAGAAGTCTGAAATTGCTCGACACAACACCGCCCGAGAACAACAACTCCTAGCAAAATTAAAATAAATATTCCTGTAACGCCATTAACCAAATGACGTGGGATAACAAGGACCTTTGAAAGACATAAGAACAGGCCCTCCCTATGCAAGTTTCTTGCTAACTCTAACAAAAACGTTTATAATATGATATGAATGAACTGATAGCAGTTTCTACAGGATTACTTGCAGGTACCATAACAGGTATTGTGCCAGGAGCAGGAGTAATGGTGGCTATGATTGTAGCCTCACCGTTGCTTATGTCTTTTGATGTGCTCCAGTTGTTATTATTCTATATGTCTTTGGCGAGCATGGTGCAATTCACAGGCACCATACCGGCTGTATACTTAGGTATACCAGGAGAAACAAACAGTTTGCCTGCAGTCATAGAAGGCACCAAATTCAATAAACGCAAAATGGCCAAACTAGCGATAGGTATATGTGCAGTAGGAAGTGTACTAGGTAGCCTTGTTGCAGTTGTGATAACATACGGATTGTTGTCTGTGTTAATAGAACACATGACAGTATTTTTTAGCAACGCAACCAAGTTCTATCTTTATCTTTTTATAATCGGATTCTGCTTGTTAGTCTATAACAAAAAGAACGTACTTGTTAATTTGTCATTGTGTGCAGTTGGGTTTATGTTGAGTGTTCCGGGAGAGTCAGATATATCGTCTGACTTCCGTTATACTTTTGGTATAGAAGATTTACAATTTGGCATTCCACTTATTCCTGTATTGATTGGCTTTCTTATTGTCCCCACAATAGCAAAGATGTTCAGCTCATCCAATTCAAATGTGTTCTTACCCAGCATTGACATAGGCTTCTGCAAAGTGATCAAATACTTTAGAAGGAAACTTGTGGCAAGTTCATTGCGAGGTAGCCTAATAGGTTACATATGTGGCTTTGTTCCTGGGGTTAGCACAGTATTATCAACCAACGCCAGTTATTCTTTCGAGAAGAAACTACATCCAAATAATCCAGGCAAGTTGTTAGTGGCAAGTGAAACTGCCAACAACTCTGGACAGTTTGCAAGTATGCTACCTTTACTGCTTATTGGTATTCCTATCACGGGTTCAGAAATAGTATTGTACAGTATGCTTGTAGACGCTGGATGGTCGCCATATCAGTTTGACAATGTTACAAACAATGCAGACATGATCTTTAAACAGATTGTGCCGTGGTTTGTGTTTGCCAACATAGTTGGATTGATTGTTGCATGGCCGTTGGCAAGGAAAATATTAAACCTTTTTGCAAATAGTAAAAAATATATGATTGCGATATTGGCTGTAGGTATGTTACTATTAAACACCTACTTGGGAATATTAGATTATAGAGTTTGGTTATATACAGTCTGTTTGATCGTGTTCAGTTGTATAGGACTTTTAATTAAAAAATACGAAACGGTGCCTTTGATATTCATGTTCATACTGGGCAATGATATGGAAGGTGTCTTTTTTAGACAAATGTTAATATAGGAGAAAACAATGAAGAATATACTAATAGCCTTTGGCGTAGTAATGACAGTGGCACTTTTATTTGTAGCTGTATCAAAAGCAGAAACACCTGAAAGAATTACGATTATAAACAGCGGTAAGGCCGGTGGATCGTTCAATGCAAGAACACAGATGTATAGAGAAGGATTAACAGCGGCAGGATATGATGTGCAGTATGAGAATGTTGGCAAGATATCACAAGCAGTTAAAATGTTCAAAGCATCAGACGAACCAACAATTATGGTTTACGCAAATAATCAAGTGTACAAACAAGACTTGTTTCACACAGAGGAGAATTTTATCATAGCTGAATACCAGCAACCGTTGTATGTTTGTAGAACAAATGCAAGTAAAGATAAAACAAGCAACCTCACAGTTGCACACGGCAAAGGATATGATCCCAAACTGTTAACAACATTACTTGGCGACAATGTCACACTAGTACCATACAAAAACAGTGGTGCCATGCTGAAAGGCATATTGGGTGGTGACGTTGACATGATGGTGAACAACCAAGGTAAGAGTTTCAAGTACATAAAGTCAGGACATGGCACATGTAAAGCATCAGATGTACTGCCTGTAATGGTAGCAACGGTGATAGGAACTAATATTGATGTACAAAAAATTAGAGATATAATTTTTGATATAACAATGGAGGTGCAATTCATAGAGTATCACACATCAAGAAAACTAGTTAGACCATCTAGCACATGGGGACAGGAACTTGCTATTGTTCAAATATTGGAAAAAGGATATGAAGTCAAGTAACTTAGACTTACATAAAAATACCATAAGCGAGTTTCACAACAACCTTATGGTATACTATGATCTTGTAAAAGATAAACAGGAGCAAAACAAGGATTTCGATTCTGTTGTTAATATTAGGAGTCTGATACTGCCCGAAATGACATTGTCGGAAGAGTTCATTGAGGATAGAACCATACTACGAGATGAAGAAAATGGCAAACCTAGGGATTGGGGAACAAAAAGAAAGTGGCGTGACTATATGGTATCAAAAGGATACAACACAGAGAATACAAAAATGTATTATGTGGATCATGATAACGTTGACGATAACTTACTAACAGCACTGCACACGTTGCCAATCAAACACCCAGTATTCAGTGTAAACATACAGCCACCAGGATCTGTTGTTCCGGCACATGAAGACACATGGAGAATATGGCGTGACAAATATCCAGAAGAAGCAAAGAGACACACGTTCGATAACACTGTGTTCTTTATAGTATTTCTAACACCACAGGAAATAGGACATTCTTTTCAATGCGGAACTACTAATATCAAATGGGGGCCTGGTGATGTTATAGAAATGCCATATTATACCAAACATGCAACAGCCAACGCAGGATTCACAAACAAGATAGTGGTTCAATGTTTGGGGATTAGAGAGTGAGTTGGTACTATACCTGCAATAACAAAAAGTTTACTAATAAGCTAGACTTATTAAGAGAATACAAGCAAAGCAAACAAGCGATGCAGTTTTGTATTCCGACAGCATACGACAATTACGATTTTACTAGCTCATCACTAGAGTCTCTGGAAGAACTATGCAAACAGAAAGCATTAGATCTGAGAGCAAACAATGACAAAATTATAATATGGTACAGTGGCGGGTGCGACAGCCATTATGTTCTTGATACATTTCTAAAGAATAATATTAAAGTGGATGAGATACACATGGTAAAAAGCGGATTCTCTAATGCTGACTATGAGATAGACAAATACGCAATACCTTTTGTAAACACGTTAGATATCGAAACAGTTGTGCATGAGCCCACACTAGACTACTATGAAAAACGTTATGTTGAAAACAAAACACAATTAGGATCAGCCAACGATTATTGGCATCACTTTCGTTTGAATAACGATTTTGAGAATCTGCAACATCACAACACAGAAAAGGTCGCACATGTATTTGGCAAGGAAAAACCTACACTGTGTTTTATTAATGGCAAATGGTATGTATATTTTCTAGATGTAGAAGTAACACCCCAACCGAATCAAATTAATTTTTTCTCAGATGATCCTGTGATACACAGCAAACAATGTCATATGCTGATTAATGAGATACAGTTGATGAAGAACCAATCAGAGTACAACAACGTTACTTGGTATCACGAAGATCAAAATTTTTGGAATAGATCAATTGGTAGATAC
>Ga0308008_1000790_pt1 | contig 11652 bp, 6 predicted proteins | sample Neamet125_FD_203140 | JGI IMG/M metagenome (GOLD analysis project Ga0308008, IMG submission 203140) | Marine microbial communities from water near the shore, Antarctic Ocean - #125 | ecosystem: Environmental > Aquatic > Marine > Unclassified | place: Southern Ocean | collected 2014-07-24
TGAAGCGAGAAATTGCATCGTAAGCATAATAAACACCGCCACTAAGCCCAGATATGAAAGGCAGAGCAGCAGCAATATACCACCCTCTAAAGACAAATCCGCCAGCTTTGATTTCAATGTCATCCACTTAATCACCTGTGTAAAGAGTTTGAGCATGGTCGTATAAATCCTCCGCAGATGTGTCATTGCCACTGGTGTACTGTGTCCACCCCGTCCCCTCGCCCTGAGCGCCCCATGTGATAACGTATTCATTGGTATCAAACTCAAAAGATACAGCAGTGTACTCACCAATCGATATGTTGTTTGTGCTTGTGTAAGTATCAATGCTTGATGTTAAAGCAGCATTCTGACTAGCAGCAAAGAACGCACCCGATAACTGAGCCATTCCGCTTACTGCACTCAGCGCTTGGTTGTACGTGTCAACGTCGGCTTGAGTTACTTCAATGTTCGACAGCACAGTCTGCAAAGCCAATCCCTCTGGTCTAGTGTCAGCGGTCGCAGCCATCTCAGCCACCACAGAAGTAGACATAAGCGCGGCACTTGCAGCAGACAGTTCGTCAACGCTCATACCCAACTCAAGCATCGCGCTCTCGTACTCAGCAGTAAATAATTCAGATGCTGTTTCAGCCACAGAGAAATCCATCGCGAGGACCAGAGCGACAGAAGTTTGATAGTTATGCAACATGGCGCTTGTAACTAAAGCTTCTGCCAAACTTTCGTCGGCAACAATCTGACCTTGGCTTGCAAGATCCGTCGCGGCGTAAGCCAGGACGGCAGCTAACGAAACTTGCTGTTCAATTATCGACGCTGCTTCTTGCAGTCCCTGTACTTCCAGTGTCTGTTGCGCTTTTAGCCCTGAACCGGCTAGACAAAGAAGGCCCAGCATTACTTTGGTTAACTTCAACATCAGGTAGCTCCTTTAAATCCATTCTCAGAAAGGCGTTCCAAAACGCCAAGTCGTTATCGTAACCCGTCACATATATCGTTGGGTTTTTTCGCATCGCTTCATATGCTGGTCGTCCAGTTAAAATACGTCCTGTTTTAATGTCGTAGATCGGGCAGGGCGTTGACGACATAGCCATTGCTTTAAATACAACAGGTGAAGCGCACATTACTGACAGACCAGAAATCTGTAGGCCTAGCCCATGTGGCTGTGGTTGCCCCATTAGCCGTGCATCCTTGCGCCGATTGCATTCAGGATCTTGTTCCATGTTGCCAGTTGCAAACCCAAATAAAGAAACCTGAACTCCGCTAGTCTTTGGCATGAGACAACTATCTGTTCCACCCGCGCCCATGACGGTAGGTGCGCTAGCAGTAGGCGGTGGCTGAGAACCTGGCGCGCTGCCTGCTCCATTGTATGTGTTGGATGTTGAAAAGCTTTCGTTGTTGCTCTCAACATTGCTTCCATTGTTCCCCGTGTTGCTGTTAAAGTCACCCTCAACGCTCCCGTCCTGGGCAAAACATGGAGACATCAGCAAGACTAGGGATACTGCAACGCATCTGACCCGCATTCCACCTCCAAAATGTTTCTGACGTTAGGATTGCTGCACATAATAACAAGCCCAGCATCAGCAAAACCCATTGCCGCCAATGTTTCGGCTGCTTTCCTGTCCTCACAAAACTTCTCCCCCATGCAAATAGAAGGCAATGAAACAGGAGTGGGCATTCTTATTTCTGCACAGCCTATTAAAAATACTAAGGGGAATAACCATTTCATTTTATCTTTAAGGTTTAGTCGGCCAATCGCCAGCAACAAGGTTGGGCCAGTCGGAGTGACCTGTGATGTCACGGAGAGCCTGACGATAGGTTGCCATTGCAGAAGACAGAGTAGCATCTGAAAGGGCCAAGTAATCAGTTTCAGCCAGCAAGCCATCTCGTACATTTCTTGCAGAAGTAGCTGTATAGGCTGCATCAGCAGCAAGCTCCGCAGAGGTTTTGTCCCTAACCGTCCAAACATAAGTCCATTTTCCACCAACTTGTGTTGCTGTTTCGCTTAAAGTAATAACTTCTGTCGAAACATTATACGAAGGCGCATCAGCAAAAACAAAACTATAAACTCCGTAGCTTGCCAGCGTTTCCTCTGCTATTACCTTTGGAAAGGATACTGTTTTGTTGTCCTTGCGAAGTTGGCCCAGGCTGTAACGTACCTGATTTCCATCTGTAATTTTAATATATGCCAACTGTGTATGCTCCTATGCTTAGATGGTTAAATGTCTACTAACTCTGTCGATTGAGAAAGGACGCCGTTAGTTTGCCCTACGTTACCATAAGCAGGAATCCCGTTCACCCTACTCGCGGTGTTGTTGTAAGCGTTATCTGTGTCATTAGACACAGTAATGTCACTGGTCACAGAAGTGAAAACAAAGTCTCCAAACGTCCCAGTAAATTCTCCGCTGGCAGGTACTTTAAAAGTTATCTGTGAATTTACAACACCACTAGCTGCCATTTGCACAGCAGAGCAGGCAACTATGTCACCATTTGAATCAATTTTAATATCTGTAAAGCGCCCATTAATCTCTGTGGCCACATTATTTATAGTTAACTTATTTGCCCACTGCAAAGCCCCAGAGCTATTTAATTTCATTATTAATACACGCTCAGACTCGGAGCCTTTTGTGCTGTGACCTATCAGATACCAATTATCATCAGCATCTACTGCAACACCGTCTTTTATTTGTATCCTGCCGTTACTTGTAACAATCTTTTTTTTCCAAACGGGAGCGGCATTAGAACCCGCAAATTTATGAATAACAGATGAAGAATTAGCTTGCGAATCTCTGTTGCTTTGCCAGATCATTGCAAAATCGCCGTTACTGTCGGGACCACCTATGGGATGGTTCCCTAAAGTAAGGCTGTAGGCTCCATCCGCTGTAGATATAGTTTTTCCCCATGCAAATGCATTATTAGACGCGTTCATTTTGACAATAGATACATCAGTCCTAGTACCAGAAATTCTTCCCGTACCAATAGCGATGCAGTTGTTGCTGGAATCAAATGCCACGTCAGCACCAATACCACGGTCAGTGTTTAGCTGCGCTCCCGCAACTGCTGCACCTGCATTATTAAATCTATGTATGGTCAAATCTGGCTGTTCACCATAACCGACCGACATATACCCAACGCCGTATGGCGTACCATTCGGAGACACACCGCCGCCTTTAAACTCTCCTTTAACTGAGCTAAGACCCTTTATATACTGTAAAGCGCCACTACTATTATATTTTATAACAACGGATAGATTATTATTAGGGAAGAAGCCTTCGCCCAATGCAAACACATTATCATTGGAGTCTGTGCCTACACCAAATATTTGCCCCCGATCAGTACCACTTGCAGAAGCGTAAATATACCTTGCCCACACAAGGCTACCATCTGTAGCAATTTTAGTTATAAAAGGCGCAGCCCCCGCATTTGAGGGTTTATTATTTTTTTGGTTTCCAATGGTAATCACGTTGTTATTTGAATCTACCGCAACAGAGACGGGTTGAGTTGGCTTGGCATTCTGAGCTTGTGTTTCTCCGTAATGAAAAATCCAATAGTCTCCCAGAGAAGTACCCGCTGCACCCATAAGTATTGTTTTAAATGAGTTAGCCAATGGCTGTTCCTCCCAAAAAACCGTAGTATGTCGTGCCGCCATCTCTGGTTAAGAAAGCATAAGCTTGAACCTCATTGTTACCCGCTGCGGCAGGGGCAGAGCCACCAGCCCAATCAACGCTGCTTGGCCAAGTAATAGTAACGGCGCTGCTGTGTTGAGTAACCATAAGTGTAAAAGAATAAGCTGTCCCAGAACCAGGCGGATTACTAAAAGCAAACGTAGTGCCTTGGGCCATTGTCAAAGAGAAATTTGTTGCCGCTGCTAGGTTTAACGTAACAGTAGAACCCGCAGTAAGGGCCACATACGTTTCCTCATAGCTTATAGGTTTAAGGCTACCCGCAACAGTGAGCATAGCCGTAGCGGTTGCGGTTCCGATAGCTACTTTATTATTGCCACCGTCAACAAACACCATGTTTGCGTTTCCGTTTGACTCAACTCTAAAATCTACGTCAGCGGAATCTTCGTTAAAGACCGCGCCACCATTAACCACAGGTGCTGCCAACGTCTTATTAGTTAGGGTATCTACAGAAACCCGCGACACTAAAGTTGAGTTGTTCCCAGCGGGAAGCATAAGCGTGTTGGTTACAGAAGCTGAGTGAGGCTGACCAAATACTTTTTGTCCGTGGGTGTTACTCTCACAGTTAAATACAACAGCACCTGAGTTAGTGTTGCCTCGTACAACTACTGTACCAGTGCCTGCTGGCGCTAAGTCCAGCGTAGCATTAGAGACCGTAACAATGTCCTTACCATTCATGTCTAGGTTGCCACCTAGCTGTGGGGTCGTGTCAGAAACTATGTTTGCTAAACCACCACCAGCTTGACCTGTTGCACCAGTTAGACCAGTTGCACCAGTAGGAATACCCAGCGCGAATGTAGCTGTGCCGCCAGATACTGCGACAGAACCTGTTGCATTTCCACCAGCGCTTACAGCAGATACATTGACCGCCGCGCCGGTTACTTGCTGGGTGACTTCTGGGTTTCCACTCGTGCTGTTGAAGCCTAAGACCTTTCCTTTCCTATCGTCCTTATTTGGGAGCGTCAGGTCTACGCTGGCGGCGTCATCCACTGGCGCTCTGACTGTTCGTGAAAGAACCTCTTGCTGTTGCTGCTGAACCATCACGTTCGTGTCGAAATCGCTCTCAAGTGCGGCCGCTGTAATGTTACCACCGGAGGTGTAAACAGATGTTCGAGACAGTGGAGCGTCACCCATTATGGTTATTGTCTGCGATGATGACGGAAAGTTATTGGTCGTAAACGAAACCGTTCCAGTGCCGTTTGATGCAAGTGATACAGTGTAATGTGTAGTCAGCGTTTTGAGTGTAGTGTCTACAAACACGTCCACCTCGGATTGTGAATTTACCTGAAAGGCGAAACTGAAGGGGCCAGCGCTCCCGTTGCCGGATGCCTGGGCTTTTCTTGCCGTTGCTGAAATCGAAAACGTAGCCATTTACCAATCCTTACCTGTAGTCTTTGTACACTTTATACACAGTTTTGTCACTGAGCTATGCTTTGTAAATTAAGTTGCGGGTCGTTCCTCTTCATCCAGTCTCTGGCACCCTTACGTCGTTCACCGAGGAGTGTGTTCAATTCCAGAAACCTGTCCTCATCTGTCGGTAGCGTATTATATTCCAGCGAGTTAATCTCTTGGTTCAAAGCCTTCAGAAGTGTGTCGTCTGGGTCGAACCCACGGTCGCCCAATATCCGGCCGTTCCCGTCCAAATTATTAACGGTTCTGACAAAAGCGTTGAATTGTACTCCGTTAAGCAATGTTCCGCCTATGCGCTTGCTGTGAAAGCCAAACGCACCAAACCCAGTTTCGCTTAGACGTATAAGTTCTTGGTCTAATTCTGTGTAGCCGCCTGTTTGTATCCGAATAGGATTCCATGTCTCAGACACTTTACCACTGCCGGCGGTCCTAACGTCACCCCAAAAGTTGAGCTTTGGCGGCAGTTGGTCCGAGAACATGGGGTTTCGAGACTTAGCGCCTTGAATAACACTATAAACCCCCTGCATAATTGCGGGGGCTTCAGTGTAGAACTCATTGGTAATCGGGTCTATGCCTGGGGGCAACATGGTATTACTCATCTCAGGATCATTAAGCCGCTCCATAGTTGCTGAGAAACTGTTCTGATTAATTAACGGGTATTTCCCGTCCGATAGCCACTCCGCTCCATAAGCGGGTAACCCGCCCAAAGAGCGGTTCACGTTGCCAAGCACGTTAGTGCCGACGCTGGCAACCTGACCGCCGGCGAACTTAAATATCCGCTCTAAAAGGTCCTCTTGAGTTTGGAACGAACCGCCGGCTGCGGCCATAAGTTCTGACACGCCTTGCAGAAATGGCAGACTTCCCGCGTATTCTGCCGCTGCCAGCGTGTAGGCTTTTGACATAAGCATCAACTGTTTTGGGTCATCTTCATATCGCGCATATTCGGCCATATCTGCGCCCATAGCCAACATTGCTGATAGCGGATCAAACCGGCTGTACGAGATAAACTTGTATTGGCCGTCGGGTTGTTTCAAGCCGATTGAATATTTCGGAACATTAGCGCCGCCCATTATGTTAATGTTGGTACTAAAGTTTTCTGGGCCAGACCCAGTAACAATTATGTCGTCGCCATAATCGCCGTTGGCAAAGCCGAACATAGACAACGCAATCCCGTTGCCAATCGCAAGCTTGGATAGTGCATCATCAAATTCAACGCCCGATACAGGCTTGTTTCCCCCTGGAAGAAGGTTTGCGCCAGGAATTTTTGATTGCTTAAGGCCGCGATAGATTGGCGACCAATTCAGTGTCCGGTCGTATGCCTCGGTTATAACATTGGTGGGCGTATTGTAGAATGGCACAACCACTTTCATGCCAGGGATGCCTTGGATTGCTGGCCCCATTCTGCCAAAGAAGCCCTCTGGCGCTCCTTGGAATGTCAGCTTTCTAGCTTCCTTTGTCATCATTTCAGACACCTCCACAGGTGTATCCGTCATAATGCGTAAATATGCCGACTCGGCTAATGCCTTCGCCTGTTCCCTAGAAATCCCTGTTTTACGCGCGCCAGTAAATGCTATCTGCGAAGCCCTATGCGCCTCGCGATAAAGGACACGACGCATCGAAATGACCTTGAAGTATTCATCTTCCGTAGCCAAGAAGCGACCTGGCAACCTTGTGGCTATGCCCATAGTGTCAATGAATGATCTAAAATACTCGCCCCGATTAAGTGAGCCAGCAATGTCGGCCATGTTGTCTGTACTACCCAATACACGACGGCTGCGGAGGTCAATCTTAGTGACCATGTCCCCTGACTCGCCGGTCACAAATGTTTTAGCCATAAGAACTGCCGCATCTTTTTGCGCCATCATTAAGCCGTGAGCTTCAGCGGCAGCCTCACCCATGTAGCGCTGGTCGCCTACGTCACCACGCAAGCCGCCCATCGTGCGGAAGTTACCGATAGCCCCCGCCAAACCGCGTTCCGCCAACGCAAGAAACTGAAACGATGTGTTGCCAGCCATGTTTATCATGTGGGTGACGGGCGAAGAGAGTAGGGCGTTTATGTAGTTTTCCATCGCGAAATCGTAGGTTTTTGCAGCCCAACCTTTTTCAGCGTACTTGGCCTTAGCGGCTGGCTTTTGCAGCGCCAAGAAAGTGTGAAGATGGTAGTCGATCAGGCCGTCATCCATTTCACTGATAAAGGTGTTTAGGTTGTCCGCATAGGTGCTAAGATCCATACCCTCAAGTTTGGCTACGTTAGATATAACGGATAGCCCCCGACCGTATTCTGATACGTTGCCAGACACCTGTGCGGCGAGGTTCGATTGAATGGTAGCCATAATGCGAAGTTTCTTAAAAGCTTCTTCTTTTGCAGCCTTTTGCTCGGGTAAATACGCCGACATATTAAGCGCCTTGCGCGCCCCAAACTCCATTTCTTTGCCTAATTTTATGACAGCGACCAAGCCACCCAGCACGTCTTCCGCTGGCAGTACCTCGCCAGGCTTGCGACCCAACATTTTGTATATGATGCCTTCATAACCAGTAAGGTTAGCAATGGCCATCAGAGCCTCCATAGATTGCTTTTCGCGCCGAAGGTGCTTAAACAGCTCAACATTGTTTTGCTTGATGTTTTGGAGGACGGTTTCAATATCGAAGTCGCCAGGGTCAGTGTTAAAAATCTCACCGATGCGGCCCATGTTTAGACCGCCTTGGAACCCGCCTTCCTCCAGCGCTTTATTAAGAGCCATGAGTTCGTTGTTGTCCATAGCCTTAATAACAACATCCCCTGATGGGCCTTTTGTAACTTCGTCGTCAGGTATCTGATTGCCATAGGACCGCTTCTCGGCACCTTCCACCATTTCGCCTATTTTTGTGTCAGCGGCTTTGAGGCCGGCCTTTGCTAGTTCTTTTAAAAAACTCATTATAAATCCTCCCCATTAGGCGCTAAACGCGATAGCTCTGCATTCTGAGCGCTTACGGCATCATCATAGTTTTGAAATAATGGAATATCTGTTGCGCCACCAAAATAATCAGGATCGTAAACATAGAATATTACATCTGGTTCGCCATTGTTGAACTTTTTGAAAGTGTTTTTGTCCCAACCTTTGGGCGCGTTAGCATCGCTCCATGGCAGCCGAGCGACAGGTCTAAAGCCGACAGTTTCGTACATTCCAGATAAGAAGGTATCGAAGGCGTCCAGCTTTGTGCCACCAGCCTCGATTGCCGCTTGCATCATTGACATGCCGACTTTGCCGGTTTCATTTCCAGATTGGAATACTGAGACGATATCGCCATCAGGCTTAATCGCAAAGCCACTTCCGTTTTCGGTTCTAAACAAACGCGCACCGGACAGCTCTTCTGCCGATTTAAGCTCAACCTGCGCCCCAAATTTATGGGTCGACATTGCACTGGCCATATCAGAACTATATTGAGGTGCGGATGCTGTAGCAGCAACCTCACTTATTCTGGGCAGGGACAGCCCCGCTTCACTATAAATGCGTTGAGTTGTCTCGTCAGGGGTTAGGACTAAAAGCCCATCTCCTCCAGACCCTGTTCCGCTTCCTGGCGCGTAAGGCCTGGGTGCTTCGCTATCAGCTTGTTCACCTCTTCGGTTCGATCGTACAGCCCTCTGGGAGCCGCTGATGCTTCTGAAGTCTGAGAGGATTTCTTCGCCTTCGCCTTCCGGTTCAAGTCTAATTTCAGCTTCATCGCTTGTGCGAACTCCTGGTCGTAAGTCATTTGATATGGTCTCCGCTGCTTCTGAGAATGAACCTGGACGTGATGTTACTCCAAGATCCGTAAATAGGTTTTGTTCGTAAAACCACAGAATGGCTTGTGCATCCTGGTCAGATAAACCCTCTTCTTTTAAGTTGTCAAGCATTCGACTTGTAAACTCTTCCATGCGCCGACGCTCTTGATTGTTTCTAGGTCCACCAGCGATTTCGCCGTTAGGGTTCTTCATGTTTCCAAAGTGACGGTTATAACTACGCGAGAACCACATATCCTTTGTGGTTCCTTGATAGCCATTAATGTTTAAAGAGAAGCGGCCTGTCTTGTCCCCTAAAGCCATAGCGCCAAGATGAATGCTGTCTTTACCGCCACTCAACCCACTTGGACCACCTTTTAATCCAGCAGCAATCCTAACGTCGGTAAGCTCCTTCAAAGTATGTGGAGATAGCCACCAATCAGCAAAGCCTTCTTCGCCTAGAGTATCGATTAAATGCGAAATAACTTTCATTCCAGATGCGACCGCGCGTTGTTTACGACCCCAACCCGCACCAGATATTCCCTCGGTAACTGCACCTGCTAAAGGTGGCTCAGTTGGAACCTTTCCGGTTTTAAGGAACTGCAAAAACGCCGCTGTTGAGGCGCGCGTGTTCATTTTAACCTTATTTCCAATCGATGTTGGAGCGGAAAACGCTGACCAAATTACGCGCAATGTCTCGTTATCTGCTAGGCGCTCTAGTCCAGGAACCTTCGACAATCCCTCGAATGTCTTTTTAACGTCACCATCATACCAGCCTTGACCGCTGACGGCTTCTTCCATTTGGTACTTCAATTCATTCGTTGCAGCCCTTGCGGCAGTATCGAAATCCTCTTCGACATATGGGTCCAGCTTGCGCCCGTGGATGTTTATATGCTCTTCATCAAAGTAGGTGGCCAAATCTTCTACTTTAGTTTTGTTGCCTTGGGAAATTTCAGAGATGCGCGTTATCGCGGCTTCGTTGCCAGGGTTTCCAAGGCGTTTCCCAATATAAGCAAACAGTGGGTCAGTAATAAGTGTCGGGTCCATGCCAGAGCTGAGAGTGTTTTTCGGGTCTCTGGCATCTATTCTGGCGTCCGCAGACTCACCCGCGCTGATTAATTTATCACGAATGGCTCCACTAAATCCTTTATTGGATTTGGCAATACGGAAACCTTTTACTATTATGTCCACTCCAGCGCCAGCAATGCCGCCCTCAAAAGAATTGATTAACCGAGACTTTAGCCGCTCGGCGGCGTCCGCGTCTTCGTCAACGGCACTGTCCAAGTACTCAAGAACTGCGCTGTCTAATCCTAATTCCACTAAAAGAGTTGAAAGGTTGCCTTCTTCTGGATCAAACAGAGCATCAGCAAACCCGCCGCGAAGCATCGTATTTAGATAACTGGCACCGCGCACTGGAGCAATGGCCATGCCAGCCCCGAATGTCATCAGGCCACGGGCAAGACTTTCTACGGTGCCATCGCTATCTGGAATGCGAATGCCAAGCGCTTCTAGTTCTTGGTTGAATGCTTCGTCCAGTGGCTCTCCAAATTCCTTCTGAGAGGTATCACGCAGCCCCTGAAGCATATTCAGGGCAGGTGTAAATCTACTTATAAATGCTCCAAACGGTGCGTCGTCTATAGCTCCCCCGACATCTTCAACGAGGCTGAGTGTGTTAGTGATGGTGTCCTGTACGGTACCGCCTATGGCCCTACCGACACCCCTTGCAAGGCCTGGGAGGGGGTTCGTTGGTTTTGGCCTAGAAGGGTCTGGATTGGGGGTGAAGATATCCTCTTCAGTCGGCATTGGAAAAGGCAACTTGTTTGGCCCTTGGGCTGATGCGAACACCGCGTCTAAATCAATTTCGGTTCTAGCCACATCCGCCGGATCATCAAACTTGATGCCGCCGTCTCGGATGACAACATCGTGCATAACTGATTTGCGCCGTGCGTGTGATTGCCTTCTAGCTTCCATCAGGTCCATTACTGCATCGCCTCTTTAAGAGATTTTTCCAAGCTCAAAAACCCACCGCTAGTAATGCTCCGCAACTTGGTTGGTATATCTCTGGGATTATTCGCTTTGTCGCGAATGAGTTTTCTGACTACTGCAAGAGCCTCGCTAAACATGCCGCTCTGCAAATCAAAGCCGCCATCATCCCGAAGTCTGTCAATAGTGTTGTTAGCGGCGTTAACTATGATCCTCTTCACCGCGACGCTTAAATCTTCCTCAACGCCCTTAAGAAGCCTTATGGCCACCTCAGTCGCGTCAATGTCTAAGTTGTTAGACTTGGCTGCTAGTCTTTCACTGGCTAGCTGACCGGCCAAACGGCGAAAGATTTGAACCGTTTCAAAATCGGGGTCTTCTTCACTTATAAGATCAATGTTAGTCGGCAACGACAATGCGCCCCGCATAATTTTTAAAGCTGCTTTGACCTCGTCATCTTGATACGTTTCTGCTTTTTTGTAATATGTCTTCCGGTCTTGCAGACTTAAATCGTTATAGTGTTCAATATAATCAGGATACGATATGTTTGAGTGCAGACCCTCTAAATAATCAATCGAGTCTGGGTCACTAACTAACGGTGCGCCTCCTGCTTCCAGGAGCTTTATTTCAAGTTCCATTGCTTTTTCTCGGTCTGTAACCGCTATTTGCTTTATAGCAAGGCGCGCAGCCACGGGGTCGTTTTCAATCAAAAATCCAAGCACCTTGGCAGTGAGGTCAGCCTCAACTACTTCGGCGGCTGCATCCATGTCGGCGTTCTCTTGTTCTAGGTATCTAATCTCGTCTTCTCGGCGGTCGCGCAACTCCTTGGCGATGTCATTAAACGACAGGTTT
>Ga0308008_1000795_pt1 | contig 11613 bp, 7 predicted proteins | sample Neamet125_FD_203140 | JGI IMG/M metagenome (GOLD analysis project Ga0308008, IMG submission 203140) | Marine microbial communities from water near the shore, Antarctic Ocean - #125 | ecosystem: Environmental > Aquatic > Marine > Unclassified | place: Southern Ocean | collected 2014-07-24
CAGTCATTGTGCGATTAATACGATCACGATTGTCAGCGGCTATAGCGGTAATCGTATCAAGCTGTGTGTTTAATGCGGCTCTATTAATATCAGCGCCAGAAGAAAAGTCACTAGTGCGCTCTATTACAGTAGCGCGAGTAATAGTAATCTTAGACCCACCAGTTATGCCAGTTAATGCACTGCCAAACGTAACGGTGCCAGTTGATCCGCTTCCACCGCTTACCGCATAGTGAGTGCTAATACTTTTTAACGTATTATCAACATATACCTTAAGGTCAGAGTCCTCAAAGAACTCAAATGAAACAGTAAACGCTTGTTGCGATGAACCAGCTCCTAAAGAGTAAGTAACTCTAGCGGCATTGTTTGAGATATCAATCGTCATGTTTATCCATCCTCTTTTTCCTGTTATCTCACGGAGAGTAAGCTTTTATCAACGTACAAATTAACTAGGACAAATTACTGCCTGTTAGGGAGATTGCCGACTAAACCTGTGGCTGCATCTTTAATAACGTCACCAGTTGCTAAAGTATCTATAAGAGGCATCATTCTAATTAAACTTTTAGCGCCGTCTTGAACATCACCATCGAGCATCTGCTTTATAGCGCTTAACACTTCATAGCTCCAATCAGCAGGCGCACCACCAAGAGATACCGCTGCTCCTAAAGGATCAGTTCCAGCATCAAACTTAGGTTGAATTGGAAAACCGCTTTCAACTCCCATTTCGTTTGCCATAGCAATAGCCCGATAAGTCATATCGCTGTAAATTGCAGCAAGGCCAGAGAAGTCAAAAGATCTCATAATCTTATCTTCTGTATCCATGTCGTCCCAAGCCCAGCTAGGAGTGCGGCTTTTAACAATTGCGTAACCAAGGCCAAGAGCAACCGCAGTATGTGCAGCTTTGTTTCTAACGGAACCAGATGCGTAGTTGCCCGTAATCTTACTTAAAGCACCCATTGTGTAGCTGTAAAAAGTAAACGGCAGCGCAAGTAAACCGCTTTCAACTCTGCGATAACCTTGAATCCTTGGGTCAACAGGTAAATCAAATGGAAGAAATTTCGCAATGCTGTCAGGAACGTAAGCAACACCACTCATCATTAATGGTTTGTCAGCAGGGGTACCCATAATAACCCTGTTAATAACACCTGAGGCTAAGGCTTCTCTAAACGCATTTACTGCAACATCATCCGTCCAAGCCTCAGTGTTAGGAAGAAAAAGTTCGCCTTGGCTCTTCTTATATGGAGATTTAGAAATCCTACGAGCAAGTTCTTCATTAATATTATACCTTGCAAGAAACTCTCGTTCAAACTTACTTGCAGTTCCATTAACTAAACGAGTTGAGGCTTCAATAATAGTGTGACCGCGAAGCAAACCGTCCATAGATTTAATAGCAACAGTTACGGGAGCAAGGCCATTCATGATGTAAAAAGCATTGTTTAATTTATCTGGAAGCGTCTTGCTATAAGCATCATTAGTTAAGCTTTCAAGATATTTAAGATGCGTTGTGCCACGAACAATCTCTAAAGCTTCCCCTGCTAACTGCAATTCTCTTGTAGACATATTAAGAGACAAGTCGTCCATCATTCCTAAAAAAGATTTACCAATTACATTAAGCTCATGATCCATAAAAATAGATGCAGCATCACCAAGAGCCGCCGTGCCTGACCCGCCTAAAAAAGTCCAACTTGTTGCTGTTCTTAAAAATTCAGCAACTTTAGTGTCAATAGCATCTGGCCTTTTTAAGGTTGTGCCTACCACCTGATCGTAGGTTGCAACAAAGTTCTTAATGTACTCATCTATAGTTTTTTCATTAACGCCTTCTTCAGTTAACCTTTTACGGTAGTAATCCATACGGTCTTCAAGTGACATAAGCCTGCCATTTTTAGGATTTCTAAACTGTTTATGGTACTCGATTTTTGGGGCAACCCTATTGGTGTAAGCAATCATTACTTCTTTAATGTCAGTAACAATAAAGTCTTTTATAAGTTTGTTCGGTATATTAAGACGCCTTGAAACAAGAGGGCCGCTCTTCCCAATGCCCGTAAAGATAGCATCAACAGCGTCTTCGTCTGTTTCTCCAAGAATGTTGTCAATTGTTCTGTCTGCTCTTGCAATGAGAGAAGCATCGTCTACTGGAAGAGTGTCTATTTTAAATAAACCATCATCACCCCTGCTGATTTGTTCGGGGTTAGCTCTAAACCAATCAATTAGAATTTTGCGAAACGCCTCACGCTCTCCTACAATCTTTCTGCGATTAAAAATACGTGTAAGATAACTATTTTGACTAGCCGTTGGCGGTGCGCGATCAATCATTTCTTTTGCGTTGATTACTCTAGCTCTTGCAAGAGCAAGATCATCCCCTGCTTTACCTAAGGCAAAACGCATGTCTTCAGTAAGATCTAAATCATTAAACATAGCAGCTAGATCATCTACGTTACGTGCGGAATCAATTCTAATAAAGTAATTGTCAAATTTCTCAGCAACCTCTTGCAACCCAACAAGCTGCTTTTCAAGCGATGCTTGGAACTTTACTTGTTTATTGGTAAGTCCACGTGTTGAAGCAATTTTACCAAGTGATCTAAGCTTTTTATTTACTGCTTCAATCTTTACAACAGCAGAATCTAACTGTGGCCTCATCCACCTTTGGTTCTGTTCAATAATGTTTTCAGTTAAGCTTTCAAGCCTAGAGACGTTTGCGTTTGCTTTGTTAAATGTTGTATCAAACAAATCTCTTGAGTTTATTAAACCAACTTGCTCTAGCTCTACGCCATATTTATCAAAAAATGTTCTAGCAGCTTGCACTGAAGCAGCCTCTTGTGGCGTCATTTTATCAAATGGAACTTCATCAATCATCAAAACACCAATGTGATTGTACCATTCGTCTGGAGCAAAGCTGTCCTTACCTAGCTTACGGCGCACTCTTTCAACGTACTCGCCCACAGGAACATTAAATATCTGCGCTGCGCCTCTAGGACTTATTTCTCGGTAGTTAGTATTAATAACATCAAGGGCTTTAAACCAATCCCCTTGACGTCTTGCTGTTTTTATAAACGTAGAAGACCCTACGCTTTCTCCCATTTGATTCATGGCTAAGGGCATACCGTTATCACCGCCCAATAAAAGCATGTCCATCTTAGCAAATTTGGGAAGATTCTTATCTCTAATTGTAGTCCGAATAACTGTAGGTACAGCCTTCATAAACCAAGAATCGTTAAACCATCCTCCAGCAAGCGAAATTCCGTCTTCAGTTTGAGGCGGCTTTTCAGAAATACTGTTAAGATAACGCTTGTAGCCATCGTTAAAAGCTTGAGTTCTGACCTTTCCGTTTTTTGGTCTAACCAACAAAGAGCCAAACCCATACCCCATCATTCCGCCAACAGCAGTAGATGCAGCAGTAAATAAAGCAGCACTTGCTATTTGCTGTATAGGGTCTTTGCCTTCGCTTATTTCCGTCATTGCTTGAATAGTAGAAACGCTACCATCAACAACTGCTGCATCAAGCGCACCAAGTTTAGCTAAACCTTTGGCATCATATGAATTTGCAACACCAGTAATTGCATCGTCAAACTGACCCAATTGACCAACTCTAACCCTAGTTGGTCCAATGCGTAATATCTCTTTTGCACTTACTGCTTGGCTGAGAGCAGAGGAAGAAGTTAAATTATTTAAAAGTGATCTTGTCCTTCCAAGCGCAGCTACACCAAAATAAGGAATAAACACCGAAGCAAGCAAAGATGGATCTGTTAGAAAAAGAGAAGCACCAGAAGATTGAGCTAACACCTCCCTAGTTTCAGACCTCTTTCTTACATAGGAAAGAGCAGCCTGCAGATTATCATTTGATCCTATGCCGTAGGTTCTAAGGTAAATGGCATCATCTTTAGAAAAGTTAGATTCTTTAATTAAATCCTCAACATTTTGTATAGATTGAGAATCATAAGGAGATTGAGAGCCTCCATAAAAAGAAAGACCTTCGCCAATAGGGTTAAAAATGTTTCCGTATTGAGAGCCAAGAGTAGATCCAGTGCTTACCTTAAGGTCTGCTGGCGGCAGTGGATTCGTTTTGTAGTCTTTAAACGGAGGTACATTTAACTCTGTCACTAGTTTAATTCCTCATATGTTTTTCGATGAATCCTAAATAACTTAATTGACTCACCAACCCCAAGAATCTTGTCAAACTTACCTTGAAGTTCAGAGTTATCTAGAAACATTTTTTCAGTAATGTGGTCTAAGGTAGAAAGATATCTGATTGAAGCTTCAGACTTTTCACCCATAGTACCCCCTGAGTTATTAACTACATTAAGGGCATTAATGGCTTGAAACCTTAAACCTGATTGCTTTTCGGTTGCGTAGTTTTTTTCTAAAATCCAAGGCTGACCATTGATTTCAATCGCTTGAAAGGTTCCAAGGTCAGTTTTATAACCTACTTCATAACGAGCTTCACCTTCATTAAACGCTTGCCGAACTGGACGGTACGCAAGCTCAGTTTTTAGTATTCTTAAGCCGCCTCTAGTTCTAACCTTATCACTTACTAACTCTCTATTAATTAATTCTCCACCAATACCTACCTGTTCCATTACAGCCCTCATGCCAAGACTAAGCTCTGCACCAAAAAGAAGACCCATTTGAGCAACTCCAGCATCAAATGCAGTTCCGCCAGTTAACAAGTGATTATGTTGCCCTGTTTGAATCATTGCGTCAAAAAGCTGTTCTCTGTTTCTTATGATTTCTTCAGTGCCAAAATACTGACGTCTTGCATAAAAAGTTTTATCGCCAACCTGTGGAGCAATAACCCTAGAGTCTGACCTCATTCCTTTGGTGTAACTTTTAATGACCGTTTCAACTGTATCCTCAGTTATCTTTGCGTCATAAGCTTTGCGAACTCTAAGTATAGATAATATCTCCCTGCGAAACAGAGGGTTAATATTAATCTCTCCAAACAACTTGTTGATGTTTGAGCCTTCGCCAAGTCCTAAATCTTTTTTAATATCCGCGTCTATGTTTCCATCGTAATTTCTTAGCTGCATAGCAACAGCTAACGGCTCAATACCAAGCTCTTTTGCTGAGTAAAGAATAGAACTATATTCGGCATAAGCTTTTGGACTTAGGCTTTCTCTCATTAAGTCTAACGGAACAGTACCAGAGTTTATAACTGTCTTTGTTGTATCTGTGTACTGCTCAAAAATTCCCAGAGCAGACCTTAATGATTCTTCATCTAAGGTGTTTAAGGCATTTTCTATTGCATCTGCAACTTTAGGAAGCACTACTCCGTCCTTTAATGTATTCCGAACAGTTATATTTTGCATCATTGTAGATGCAATTATTACAGTATCTCCAAGCTTATGACCTTCGTACCATTCCACATCTTCTTTAGACGCTTGGCCTATGTTGTTTTTTATTGTTAAAGCTCTTACTTCATCAATTTCTGTTTGGTTTTGATTCCGGATTGCAGTCATCCTATCATCAATAAACGATCCCGTTGCGGCTGGTTGCAGATCGTAAGCAGACTTTAAAAACCCGTAAGCTTCTTTAAGTCTTTCACTTTTAAACAAATCACGAAGTTTACTGCCTGCGGGGTTTGCTAACAAACCACTAATTCGTTCAAGTTCTGAAAGACCAAGGTAAAGTTCCTGGCTGCGTTGCAAACTCTCATCTGCGTATATTTCATTTAGGTTATTTAAAAGTGTATCTCTTGTTGTCTCACCTATTTTTTTGTTGCTTTTAATTTTTTCAGTAATAGTTTTATATGTATTTTCTAAATCATCTCCGTCTCTTAAGACGCGAGTCACTTTTCTTAATCGTTCTTCATTTTCTAAAATCTCTGCAGATCCTATTCTTCCTAGTGCCGCGTTGCGGTCTTCTATTCCTTTAGCTAAAGTCTCTCTATCTGTTTGGCTCATATCTCTTAACTCAATAGAAATTCTTTTGCCATTATCCCCACCAATAAGTTCAGCTACATCTTTGTAATTAGCACCACTTTCGTTTCTTAAAGCATTAGTAATTATGTCTATGCTGTCAGACGTTAATGAGACCTGATCTAAGCTTTTAGTAATCCAAGAGAATAAAAGTTCTTCACGAACCTGACCTTTAAGGTTTGGGTCTACATCTTTTAAAAGGGTTTCAACCCCGCTCATTGTTAACATTGGCGTTATCTTTTTGGTAAGATCGTCAACTATTACAGAGGCTTCTAGTCCTTTGTACTTTTCAACACGACTGCTAAATGACTCAATTCCAGCAACTAGAGTTGGTAAGTTTGTTGTGGTTTTCGCGTCAATAACAAGGCTAGGAAGGTTGGAAATACTTAACTCTTTAGCAAGCTCGTTCATTACGGAAGGCTCTTGCAAACCTATCTTAAACCTTTCCTGTTGAATCTCGGTAAGCCCTGAGTATATACCAGCAAGCTCATTATTCGCATACATAGAGTTAAGACCTTGGACTCGCTCAATCGTAGCGGTGTACTCTTTAAATGTCCTTCCGCCAACGTCAAATAAATTTTGGTTATCTTCAAGCTGCTTTGCAATTTCATCGGATATACGGTAACTGCTAGCCCCAGCAAGGATAAGATTTTTAAGGTTTTGCTCTCCTTCAAAAGAAGCAACCTTTCGAGATAGTATTAATTTTTTACGTGTAGCTTCAGCCTCATTCTTAGCAAGGGTTGAGTATGTACTAGCGACATATGCAGTACCCGCTTCAGTAATGTATTGGCTGTAAGGTGTTGCTTCACCTTCTGCATTAAACATACTCTCAACGTAATTAGAAAGGCGAGTTTTGTATTGATTAGCCGTAGAAGATGATGCTGCAAACTCCGCTCCCTTTCTTTCAAGCTCAGATTGAATTGAGCCTTGAAATCTTTGATCAATCATATTTTGGTATGCGTTAGTAGCAATCGTTCCAAAGGATGGAGGGGCTTCATAACCAACAGGCATATTTGTTATAGGATCAATTGATATAACTTGATCAATGCTTTGTGACAAACCAGCCTTCTTACCGATAGCCTCGGCTCTTTCGCCAGCGTACCTAAAACCTTCTTCAGCTATAGTTCCAGCTAGCCTAGAGACTGCTTCTCCTACTTGAGATGCCCCAGCGTTTGCCCGAACCACCCCAATAGGTTTATTAAAAACTTGTGTTTGTTGACGCACTACAGCCATTTAAGGTGTTCCAGTTCTAGTTCTGCCATAGGCACTTACGCCGCCGACTGCTGTTGCGGCAGCATTAAACAGTGATGCCCTCTTAACATTTCTACCTCGCCTAGATTCAGCAAGTTTTTCCATGTCCGTTTTAAGAGAAGAAAGGTTTGCTTGCGTTTGTATCCTACCTAAATCTTTAAAAACAGTTTCTCTTTCTCTTTCAAGAATCTGAGCAACAGTGCTTCCACTCATAGTTCTGCCAGTTGCGGCTAACGTGGCTATAACTGTAGACTCCGCAAAGTCGAACTCTTTCTTTCTTGCGTTAGCAACTTGAATTGCTTCTGCTTTATTTAGTGTATCTTCTGCCCCAAAACGAAATACGTTAAGATCAGCCTCTTGCTTAGAGGCTTCGCCAGCTTGAGCCTGCCCGTAAGCGGAAACTCCCGCAGCGGCTAATGCAAGTAGTTCATACATTATATTATAAGCTCCGCTATTAAGCCGTTTACTTGAAGCGGCAGTGGGTCGTTTTGTTCAATAGTAATTCTAGGGTCACGGCTGTGTCCCAAGATACGCACTTCTTTTTTACCTGTGAAGCTTGTGTCATTAGTAAACGCCCTGCTGTTTACTTTAAATGATCTAGCGTCTTTTAAGTCTAAGATTACATTGGCAACGCCACGGATACTTCCAGTAGCAGGCCCATTTCCTGACCCTACATCAATTGGATTTGTTATGATCTTAGAGGTAAAAGACTTACCTACATAAGCGTGGGTAAAGCCAAGCCCAGTGTAGGATGCAAGACTAATTTTTTCATCAGAGTTTACTGTAAATGTACCCAGATAGGACTGAATTGTACCATTTATGGCTATAAGATCGACGACTTCATTGTTGTTATACAGATCGCTTACATCAACTAAGTTGTTAGAGATCGCTTTATATAGATACATATCTAAGCCTATGTCTCCTTCAAATTCGCAAAGCTGCAACTTGTTGTAAGAGTCATAGACATTAGCAAACAATCTGTTGTGAATAGCAACTGTTCCAGCAAACCTTCCGCTAGTTGTTACCCTAGTCCAAGACGCTCTTTTCTCTGCTCTGTTTGATGAAAACAAAACTGCGTCCCCACCTCCAGACACAAAGAATGCGTAAGAGTCAGGTAGTCTAAAGCCTGAGTGTACGACCGCCATAGATTGCGGGTCGTCAATTAGGTGCGAGGATAGCGTAGACACCGAAGCAGCCGTGTAGGCGTCCTCTCCGTCAGTGTAGAGGTATTCCCTAACAGCGTAACCATCATGCTGAACAAAGACTGTACCGCCGTCTATAGACGCTGGCTGGACAAACTGAGAGCCGTATGGTGTCTGCTTTCTAATCTGAGCGTTAGTCGGAGTGATTGCTTGATTCAAGTAGGTTGGAATGTACAATTCCCCAGACGCTGTAAAAACTTGTAAGTCACGATTGGATATCATGTATCTAATCTCATTGACTTGACCTGTTGATGCGGTGAGATCGAAGGAGTCATTGTCAGCGGCTTCATCAACATCAAAGTTAAAGAAGTCACCAATCTTACTAAACCAAAGAGTATCTGGCTGCGCTAATGTTCCAGCAAACACCAATCTGTTTTCATGGAAACAAACAGATGCAGGGTATCCGCGAACAGCAGAGAAAGCCTGTTCCGTCCAATCAAGGGTAGCGGCGTGAGTCACAAGTTTTACATAACCACCGCCGTCTTCAGAAGTGTTTGCTGCGCCCCCAGCCTCAAAGGTATAGGTATTGTCGTCAATAATAACGCCAACTGTCCTTGAGCCATTTAAATTGCCAGAGGCTATTCCGCCAAAGGCAGATGCCTCTTCAACAGTTATAGTCTCTCCACCAGCAAAGCCGTGTTCAAGATGCGTAACCTCTACTGTTGCGTCACCGTCAATGCTTCTGAATGGGTTAAGTATAGCAAGCCTGATCTTTAATTTGTCTATAACATTGCCAGTAGCAGACGTTGCAGAGCCAACAGCGGTAATTAGAATTTCTGAATCGTGATACTTAATTGTTGTGCCAACGTGATCCGAAGTCCAATAGGCTGCACTTGTAACTAAAGTTGCGCCAGTGCCAGTTGTTTTAGATGGGTCAAGGGTTACACCTTGAGGCTGAAAGTCATAGTAAGGTTGATAGATTTTATGCCCATCAGCACGAGCATCAAAAGTAAAGGTACTTACGTCAAAGTTTGTAAGGCTAGTCCTTGTAATTACACGCGGTGCAAACAGCGGGTGACATATAAACATTACATCACCATACTGAGCGTAGGTATATTCGTTGATGTAAGTCTTGTTGAACGGAAGCGCAGCTGAACTTACATCTGCCGTTACAGTATCAACCAAGCTAATCGTGCCGTTAGTAAGTAACCTAAAGAAACGAAGCTTTGCGTGCTCAATTGAAACAACATATTGCTCGTTGTCGTCAAACACAAAGGATGCAAGGAAAGATTGGTTCTTGTTGTTTGCATCATAAGTTAGACTGTAGCTATAAATATGCTTTAAGCCGTGGCGTTTCTTCAAAGAACCTTCGCCCATTACTACAAAATTCTCTACTCTACTAGCAGAGGATGCAAGAATTGGGGTATCGTTTCGGCTCTGAAGGGAATCGCTAACTTCGCCAAACTGAAAGCTACTTACTGGTACTCTAACTTTCTGCATTAGCTTCGCCTTTCAGCAATAAACCTTGATGTATCTAGCTTGCGTGTTGTCTGTGTCTGGGAATGTAAACGTCGAGCTTGAGTCATTTGAAAATTAGCTTTTTGCTCCATGAGAGAAGCAAGCTGAGAGTCCCGTGCGGCAGATACAGCAAGCACACCAGCCATCATATACTGAACAGCGGTAACAAAGTATGGAGGCCAATTAACCTCATTTGCGCGAAACACATAATCAGCGACTAGAGTGTCATTAGCATCTGAGTCGCTAAATACCTTAGAGCCATAGGTGTCATACTTAATGTTAAAGCCATTTATGGTAACAGCTATAAGCATAATTGATTCAGAAGGGAGTTGGTGGGCAACCTTAAAGCGACCTGTTGGGGTTTCGGACAATTGGTTTAACACAGATTGATCTGTTGCAAATCGCCAACGAGAGTTGGTTAAGGCTGATCGTGCCATGTCTTCATACATTGCGTCACAAATAGTTGCTTCCGCAGTGCCATCGTCAAATGATTGAATCGCCTCACCGCCGATAAGCAATGAAGCGCGAGAACAAATCTTGACGGGTGTGTTTGCTACATCTGGCATATGAAAGTCGGGGGGCCGAAACCCCCCGCTCTATTTAATCGCTATCAGTATTAGTAACGACAACGCCGTTAGTAATATCAACAGTCGAACCATTGTTTGCATTAACATAAGCATGAGTAATAACAGGCGTTCCCGCAGTAGATGTTACAGTCATGATTACATCGTTGATGTTCAACATGCCTGCGGCAGCGTTGAAATACCCAGCAGTATTTGCGTCAGCGATGCTGTCTGCACTGGTGTAATACCAAAATGCTTGACCAGAACCACCGCCAATACGGATGAGGCTAGATGCTGTATAAGCCATTATTCAGTCTCCTTAGTTGTTGTCTAAGACTTCATAAACACCATCATCGTCAATAACGATAGCGCCCATGGACATCATAGAGGTTGCGAGGTGTGAGACTTTTTCTGCCACATAGTTAACTTCAGTCGACACATCGGAGTTAATGCCAAGGCCAACTGCGGATGTGTGGTATGCAAAGTTTTTACCACCAGCTACAGCAGACGTTGAGAAGATCTTGAAGCCCAAGAACTCTTTCATTGTCATGCCGCCAGCAAACGGAAGGTTCTGTGGACCAACGAAGTCCGAAGAAGCAAACTCAGTAATTGCAAACAAGTCAGCAAAGCCAGCAGGTGACATAGCAAGATAGCGCTGTCCGTCTTCTGGAATATCGCCTAAACCAAATGTTTGGAACAATGAAAGTAAATCAGCTTTTTCAAGAGCAGAACTTGCGTCATGGATTTGAGTGCTGTTAGCACCAGCGTCCATAGCAGTAATGAGTATCTCATCAGTCTTGCGACCTAAAGCTCCAGCAGCAGATTGTGCAACAGCTTGACGTTCATTGATGTTAGTCTTCAATTCATCAAGTTTGTCGATATACTCTGGTGCATAGAAGTCAGCCATGGTTGCTTCCACGTTAGTGTGAGCAAGTTCCATTGGTGTTACGTTACCGTTGCGGGATTTAGTAGTAGCAACGCCTTTTCCAATTACTTGGAAACGAGCAACTGAAGCAGATACATTTGTAGAACGTACTGTGTTACGGAGCTTAGACCCCATACGTTGATACGCTAAATGTACTTCTGTTTCAAACTGCTTGATAAAGGCTTGGTCAATAGTATTAGCCATTTTTTCAGTCCTATTATGAAGTTACAGTGTCAACGGGTGTCCGCTCTTTCACGTCAGCAAGGGTATCCTTTCGGGCCTTTCAGTGCATTACGGGCCGTAGT
>Ga0308008_1000797_pt1 | contig 11587 bp, 8 predicted proteins | sample Neamet125_FD_203140 | JGI IMG/M metagenome (GOLD analysis project Ga0308008, IMG submission 203140) | Marine microbial communities from water near the shore, Antarctic Ocean - #125 | ecosystem: Environmental > Aquatic > Marine > Unclassified | place: Southern Ocean | collected 2014-07-24
AGGGAAATATGGCGTGGAGAGAACGATTAAGCACTTTGTGAGGGCTGCAAAGCTAGCTATAGAAGCTTGTTATGGTGGTGTGGAGATAATGGGCTCAGAGGGCTATTTGATTAATGAGTTTATTGCTTCTGAGACGAATAAACGTACTGATGAATGGGGCGGTGATTTTCAAAATAGAATTAAATTTCCTATAGAGATTGTTCGGAGGGTTCGTGAAGAGGTGGGTGATAGCCCTATATTAATGTACAGGCTGAGTATGCTGGACTTAGTGGCGGGAGGAAGTAGTTGGAGTGAGGTAGAAGAGCTCGCTATTGAAATAGAAAAGGCGGGGGCTGATGTGATTAATACGGGAATAGGATGGCATGAAGCGAGAATCCCCACCATTGCGACTATGGTTCCAAGAGGAGGGTTTGCCTTTGTAACTAAAAAACTTAAAGGAGTAGTAAAGATTCCGTTAATCACCACTAATAGGTTTAACACACCCGAAGTATGTGAGCAGGCTTTAGTAGATGGTTGTGCTGATATGGTTTCTATGGCTAGGCCATTTCTTGCTGACCCTTTTCTAATGAGAAAAGCAAAAGAAAATAAAGCCAGCTCTATCAACACTTGTATAGGTTGTAATCAAGCTTGTTTAGATCACGTTTTTAAAAGAAAAATTGCTTCTTGCCTTGTGAATCCGCGAGCCTGTGAAGAAGGGGAGTGGTCAGACATCAACACCGTTAGCCGCAGTAAGTCTATAAGAGTAGCGGTTGTGGGTGGTGGTCCGGCGGGCATGAGTTGTGCTGCAGAGCTAGCCCAACTAGGGTTTTCAGTGGTGCTATTTGAAAAGAGTGATTCACTTGGAGGTCAGTTTAATGTAGCTAAGAAGATACCTGGGAAAAGCGAGTTCGAGCAGACGATTAGATATTTCACAAATCGTCTTAATGACCTTGGAGTTGTTGTAAAACTAGGTGTTGCAGCATCGACTCAAATGCTTGAGGGAGAGGACTTCAGACATGTAGTGATAGCGTCCGGAGTTAAACCTAGAGAGTGGAAAATACCGGGTTCAGATAGGCCGGAAGTTGTGACTTATCTGCAGGTTCTAAAGTCAGAGGTTGAGGTTGGTGATAACGTCGCGATTATTGGGGCAGGAGGTATAGGCTTTGATGTTGCTGATTATCTATCGCACGATTCTGACAAGGAAGGTTTTATGAAGTCTTGGGGAGTTGATGAAGCTTTAGAGAACCGTGGAGGTTTATTAAAGCCAGAGAGAGTTTTTACAAAAAGGACCATACATCTCCTTCAGAGAAGTGCCTCAAAACCCGGATCTAAATTAGGCAAAACTACAGGGTGGATACACAGGCTTACACTGAAGAAACGTGGCGTATCTGCTTGGGCGGGGATAGTGTATGATAAATTAGATGATGAAGGTTTGCACGTACATCATCCTGAGAAAGGGGATGTACTACTTAAGGTCGATACAGTAGTTGTTTGTGCAGGACAAGCATCTTTCTCTCCACTCGACTCTAGTTTAAGGTCAAAAGGGATAGATGTGCACTTGATAGGAGGCGCTAAGAGTTCTAAAGGTCTCGATGCCCAAATCGCGATTAGAGATGGTTTGGATCTAGCGACTAAGCTGGGTAATAGAATCAAACGTTAACTGCCTTAGCTCTTCAACGTTTTTACTATAGAGTGGATCACCGAATTTAACGGTAACTGGTCTTTTTGGCCATTTTAAACGCCATGAGCCAACGGGGAGAATTTCGAAAACCCCATCAATGTACATTGGCACAACTGGAGCTCCTGATTGTGTAGCTAAATGAAACCCGCCTTTTTTAAATCTCGCTAGCTTGCCGTCATTACTTCTAGACCCTTCAGGAAATACCAGAACAGACCTGCCGCTCTCAACGGTTTTAACTAAGGTGCTGATTGCCTTTTTTGCAGATTTAATATCCCCTTGCTTTACGAAAACTGTTCCGACCCTTTCGTTAGCACTGCCAAGAAATGGCACGCGTCTTAAGCTCGCTTTAGCTAGGAAAACAATAGGAGTGGGGGTCGCTACAAATGCGGCAGTAATATCTATATAGCTAACGTGATTAGACATTAGTACAGCACCATGATCGGAATCAAATAGCTCCTGTGCTTTCGGAGAAATTGTCACCTCGAAGTCGGCACATATAATCCATTTCATCATGAACTTAGACCAAATACGCTTTGCTAAAGTCAATAAGATCCAGTTAGCACTTTTTGAGGAGATCATAAGGATAACAAGTGCTAGCCAACAACAAAATGCGGAATAGCATACAGCGATAATTGTACGTATCATTTATAGATGTATCAGCTTATTTATATCTGCTTCAGATATTTCTCTAACCTCACCGGCTTTAAGGCCCCTGAGTTTAAACGGCCCTATAGCTTCTCGGATTAATCTCAACGTAGGGAATCCAGCAGCGGCTGTCATTCTACGTACTTGTCTGTTTTTACCCTCTACTAGAGTTAGTGAAATCCATTTGTCTGGAACGCTTTTTCGAACTCTAATGGGGGGTAATCTGTCTGGATAGTCTGGTTGGGGATCTAAAACAGTCGCTTTGCAGGGTCTTGTAATAAAGTCACGACCCTTAATTCTAAGAGTCATAGGGCTCTGTAGCTTTCTCATATCTCCCATTGACGGATCTCCTTCTACTTGTGCGTGATAAGTACGTGGGTGTCCATTTTCAGGTGAAAGAATCTCAGAATTCAACCTTTTATCATTTGTGAGTAGGAGTAGACCTTCACTGTCTGTGTCTAGTCTGCCCACAGAATAAACATCTGTCGGCCAGTCAGCTTTTATATCTGCTAGCGATTGGTGACCACCTTCGTGAGTGAACTGACTTAGCATACCGAATGGCTTGTGCAATAAATAGTACTTCTTCATGATGCGAAATTAATCTATCCTATCTAGTAGAAAGACTTTAGTGTTGTGAGTTCTACCATTGTTTCTGTTAGCTTTGCATCACGGTTGACTTCATCGCCTCATTTATGGGGAGGAAAGTCCGGACAGCTTAGAGTGCCGTACTCCTCGAAAGGGAGGCTTATCAAACGTGATAAGACAGAAAGTGCTAAAGAAATTTATACCGCCGATGGCCTTTAACTCACGTTAGAGAAACAGGTGAGGGTGAAAAGGTGAGGTAAGAGCTCACCAGTAATGGAGTGATTCATTAGCTTAGGTAAACCTTGCGGGCTGCAAGACCATGTAAACTAGTGTTTGAGGGCTACTCGCCCGAACTAGAGGGTAGGTCGCACTAGATCAATGATGAAGCTCTACAAAGGCGACTTTGTAGAGAACAGAATCCGGCTTACACCGTAATTACGAGGGGAATCAATTAGGTTTGGTTCCCCTCTCCAATTAATAGAGTTTTCTATTGAAGTCTTATCCTAAGAACGGATAGTGGTAATTCTCAACAGGAACTAACGTTTCCTTAACAGTACGTGGGCTTACCCATCTAAGTAGGTTAAGCGCTGACCCTGCTTTGTCATTAGTACCAGAACCTCTAGCTCCACCGAATGGTTGCTGTCCTACAACTGCACCAGTTGGCTTGTCATTAAGGTAGAAGTTTCCTGCTGCGTTTTCTAATGCGTCTTTAGCAAAGTTCAGAGCGTATCTGTCTTGAGCAAATACAGCTCCTGTTAGAGCGTACTCACTTGTTGAATCTACAAGCTCCAGAGTTTCCTCCCACTTATCTGCTTCGAATACATATATAGTTAATACTGGTCCGAAGATCTCTTCAACCATAGTCCTGAACATAGGGTTAGTTGTAACGATAACAGTAGGTTCGATAAAGTACCCCACTGAATCATCACAATTACCTCCCGAAATGATTTCACAATCGTCTTCGCCTTTTGCCCAATCTATGTACGACTTAATCTTATCGAAGGATCTTCTATCTATAACGGCATTAATGAAATTGCCGAAATCTTTTGGCGAACCCATTTTCAAAGTTGCAAGGTCAGCCACTAATTTCTCCTTAACATCTGGCCATATATCGTCAGAGATATAAGCGCGACTTGCTGCTGAACATTTTTGGCCTTGATACTCAAACGACCCTCTTAGAAGGCCCGTAGAAACGGCGGCTCTATTAGCACTGCTGTGAGCAACGATGAAGTCCTTGCCACCAGTTTCACCCACGATACGAGGGTAAGTTTTATAAGTACTTAAGTTGTCCCCGATAGTTTTCCATAGATGACGGAACACTGCGGTAGACCCAGTGAAGTGTAGCCCAGCGAAATCGGGATGCTTGAACACTACATCGCCAGCTACAGGGCCGTCAACTGTGATCATATTAATTACACCATCAGGAACACCCGCTTCGCGGAAGATCTCCATCAAGACCTGTGCGCTATACACTTGTGTGTCTGAAGGTTTCCATACCACTACGTTACCCATCATAGCCATGCAGGCTGGAAGGTTCGCCGCAATTGCAGTGAAATTAAATGGGGTTACAGCAAATACAAATCCTTCAAGTGGCCTGTACTCCGTTCTATTCCAAAACCCATCGCTACTCTCTGGCTGCATGGCATGGATGTCTTGAGCGAAATAAGCATTAAACCTAAGGAAATCAGCGAGCTCGCATGAAGCATCAATTTCTGCTTGGAAGCAGTTCTTTGACTGAGCAAGCATTGTAGCCGCGTTGAGTTTCGCTCTATATGGCCCCGCTACTAAATCTGCCGCCTTTAAGAAAATCGTTGCTCTTTCTACGAATGAAACTTTAGCCCAAAGCTTTCTAGCCTCTAAAGCCGCCTCGATTGCAGCCTCTACGTGTGACGCATCGCCATAATTGAAATGCCCCAGAACCTTTGCGTGGTCATGAGGTGGTGTCATAGTGCGTTTATCTCCTGTTGTAACTAGATTAGAACCGATATACATAGGCACATCAATCGGCGATTGATTATACATCTTATTGTACATCTCTTGAAGCTCTTCTCGTTCGGTTGAACCAGGAGCATATGATAGAACCGGTTCGTTTACCGGGAAAGGAACTTGAAATGAGCCGTTTGCCATAATTGAAAATATTTGAACGCAAAACTACCTACTCGGCACTTAGCTACCTCAAGGTTTACTACTTTTAGGCATAATTAATAATAGTTATATGAGAAACAAAATCCTTTTAGTCCAGTTAACTCTTCTGATTGCAATGGTTATAGGCTCTAACAAGCTCATTTCTCAAACATATATTAATGAGTTAATGGCAAGTAATCAGCTGGCATTATTCGATGATTTTTTCGAATCAGATGACTGGATAGAAATTTATCATGAGGGTGGTGTGTTAAATCTAGCCGGATACTATTTAAGTGACAGAGAGGATAACTTGACTAAGTGGCAATTCCCCGCTACAAATCCAGGGGTTACTTCTATTACTCCAGGTGGGTACATGATAGTTTGGTTAGACAATGACACAGAGCAAGGTGAGGATCACGCTAGCTTTAAACTCAGTCCTGACGGTGAGGGGGTGTATTTAACCGCCCCAGATGGTGCCACGATTATAGACGCCATAGTTTTCCCTATGCAACAAACAGACGTGAGCTATGGCCGTGAATGTGACGCCTGCGAGAATTGGATATACTTCGACAATGCCACTCCTGACGCCCAGAACACATCCTTAATCTCCCCCACACCTTTGCTGTATATAAACGAGATATTAATCCTCAATGAATCTAATTTAGTAGACGAGAGCATGGAGGTGTCACCTTGGATAGAGATTTTCAACCCTAATCCCTTTCAGGTTAATCTAAGTGGGTATACTTTTTCTAATTCTTTAGCCCAAACCTTCACCCTACCCCTTAACGCTCCATTCGACCTCACCATTGAAGCAGACGGATATCTCCTGTTATGGATGGACGGTCAGCCTTCTGAAGGTGGTCATCACATAGATTTCGTGCCATCATCTGAGGCTAGTGATATAACCTTGAAAGGCCCCGATGGTAATATCGCTGACACATATTCATATCAGGTGGGTGAGGTTAATGTGAGTTGGGGACGTTCCATAGATGGTGCTCCCTCATCTTCATGGTTTATCACACCCACACCCAGAGTCTCTAATTCGTTATTCATAATAGAGCCAGCACACCTAGTAATTAATGAATTGCAGTCTAGCAATCTTTTAGACACTACAGACAATACAGGCGCACATGAAGATTGGTTTGAGATTCTCAACCTTGGAAATACTGCAGTTGATATGGGAGGATACTATTTAACGGACCGATTAAATAACCCTATTAAATGGCAAGTGCCACTAGACATGCCTGATTCAACAACCATAGCTCCTGGAGAGTACATGTTGTTCTTTGCCGACGAGGATGGTTCAATGGGGTGGAATCACACTAATTTCAAATTCAACAATAATGGTGAGGCTCTAGTTTTAAGGTCTGCAGACGGCTTCTCAATTGCCGATTCCGTTCATTTCGGGGCTTTACCTCTAGATCATAGTTGGGGTAGAGATATAGATGGAACTGGTCCGTGGAGAGAATTCATTTCTACGGAGACTACACCAGAGTACTGCAATGTTTGTGTAACATCAGTATTAGACCTTGTTCATCAACCGTTTTCAATATTTCCAAACCCTATTAAACGTGGTGTGCCAGTGTTTTCTACTCACAATGCAATCATATATAATTCTACCGGGGCTAGGGTAGGAGGCGTTACAGAAAATGAATTTAATGCTATCGACTTACCGTCAGGTATTTACTATCTAGTATCTAATCTTAGTCAAAACTTTGAAATGAGCTCTAGAATTTTGATTGTCCTTTAATAATACCGTATCTTTGCGCCCTCAAATCGGGTGGCAGTGAGGTACTATCCGTTGAATTACAGTCTGATTTGCCTTCCTCACTCCGGCAAATCATACAAATTATAGGGACACGCCATGAATGACGCAACCGAAAAACCTGAAGACGCAAAAACAAATAACGCGGCTCAGGAAGCACCAGAGACTCCACAAGTGGAGCAAGTAGCAGAAGAAGCTACACCAGAATTACAAGTTGAAACAACTGAGGAGGCAGCTCCAGAAGCACCCGTTGCTGTTGAAGTTGCTCCAGAGGCAGCTCCAGAAGCAGCCGTTGCTGTTGAAGTTGCTCCAGAGCCTGTTAAGCCAGAGCCTAGACCAACCGAGCCACGTGAGCTTGCTGAACCTACAGGAGATTTCGACTGGGCTATGTTTGAATCAGCTCAAGACGACTTCACTCCTGAAGAGCGTGCAAAGCTTGAAGCTTTATATGAGTCAAACCTTACTTTAATTGAAGACAAGCAAGTTGTTACCGGAACAGTATTAACTGTAAGTAAGAAGGAAGTTGTCGTAAACATCAGTTACAAGTCTGAAGGTATTATTACTGCATCTGAATTCCGTTACAACCCCGACCTTAAGCCCGGCGATACAGTTGCTGTATTTGTTGAGAAGCAAGAGGATAAGAACGGACAATTAGTTGTTAGTCACCGTACTGCTCGTATTTACGAGGCATGGAATAAGATTAATCAAGCTAAGGATGAGGATCTAATTATTCAAGGTACTGTTAAGTGTCGCACAAAGGGTGGACTTATCGTTGATGTATTTGGATTAGAGGCATTCTTACCTGGTTCGCAAGTTGATGTTAAGCCTATTCGTGACTTTGACGAGTACGTAGGTAAGCAGATGGAATTCAAAGTGGTTAAGATTAACCACGAGTTTAAAAACGTTGTTGTATCTCACAAAGCGCTTATTGAAGCGGAACTTGAAGAGCAGAAACGTCTAATCATTAAAGGTCTAGAGAAAGGACAAGTACTCGAGGGTACAGTTAAGAACGTTACATCGTACGGTGTATTCGTAGACCTTGGTGGTGTTGATGGATTAGTTCACATTACTGATATGAGCTGGGGCCGTGTAGGTCACCCCGAGGAATTAGTAGAACTAGACGCTAAGATTAACGTAGTTATTCTTGACTTTGATGATGACAAACGTCGTATCGCTCTAGGTATGAAGCAATTAACTTCTCACCCATGGGATTCATTAACTGAAGAGTTAACTGAAGGAACTAAGGTGAAAGGTAAAGTTGTGGTTATGGCTGATTACGGTGCATTCGTAGAGATTGCTCCTGGCGTTGAAGGTTTGCTTCACGTAAGTGAGATGTCTTGGTCACAACACTTAAGAAGCGCACAAGACTTCTTGAAAGTAGGTGAGGAGATAGAATGTGTTCTACTAAGCATTGACAGAGAAGAAAGAAAGATGTCTCTAGGTCTGAAGCAATTAAGCACAGACCCTTGGGAGGAAATCGACAAGCGTTACCCACTTGAGTCTAAGCAAAAAGGTAAGGTTCGTAACTTCACTAACTTCGGGTTATTCGTTGAATTAGAAGAAGGTATTGACGGTTTAGTTCACATCTCTGACCTAAGCTGGTCTAAGAAAATTAAGCACCCATCAGAATTCTGTAATGTAGGTGATGAAATCGATGTTGTTGTTATGGAGCTCGATATGGAGAACCGCAGAATGAGCCTTGGTCATAAGCAAATAGAAGAGAATCCATGGGAGGTGTTTGAAACAGTATTTGCTGTTGGATCAAAGCATCAAGCTACAGTTATGAAGGTTGATGGTTCTAATGCAATCATTGCTCTACCATATGGTTTAGAAGGAACTTGTCATGTCAAGCACCTGAATAAAGCTGATGGAGAAGCATTAAGCTCTGACGACGCCGCTGAATTTGTAGTTCTAGAGTTTAACCGTAACGCAAAGCGTATTACTGTTAGCCACTTGAGAACACACGAAGAAGGCCCTGCTAAGAAAGACCATAAGCCTAAATCTCCTGGATCAAAGTCTAAAAGTTCTGGAAACTCTAGAATGATGGATGCAATTAACTCTAATACTGAAAAGAGCACACTAGGTGATCTAGATGTATTATCTCAGTTAAAGGCAACTATGGAGTCTGCACCTACCGTTGAAGAAACTCCAGCAGAAGCTGTAGTTGATGCACCAGTAGAAGAAGCGACTGCGGAAGTAGCTGAAGAGGCTACTGAAGACAAGCCGAAAGCAAAGAAAGCTCCAGCTAAGAAAGCTGCAGCTAAGAAGAAGCCAGTGGCTAAGAAAGCACCAGCTAAAAAAGCTGCAGCTAAAAAGCCAGCAGCTAAAAAGCCTACGGCTAAGAAAGCATAAGCTTATTCTAATATAAAAGAAAATTAAAGGGAGGCATCGCCTCCCTTTTTCTTATCCCTATCTTTGCACCCATGGATTCTCAAGTCCTAATTCCAGCGGATCAATTCGCTCTCATATTAGACAGGCTCGCGCATCAACTGCTCGAGCATCATGACTTTTCTAATACTGACCTAATAGGCCTTCAACCCCGAGGTGTTAGATTTGCTAAAAGACTACAGTCTAGACTCACTGAACTGCTTGACGGACAAGAAGTTAGAGTCGGTGCTTTAGATGTAACTTTTCACCGTGACGACCTCAGAATGAAGGATAAACCCATCGTTCCTAATGTTAACGACATGGACTTCCTTGTAGAAGGAAGGAAGGTGATTCTCGTTGATGATGTGTTATTTACTGGAAGAACCATAAGAGCCGGACTTGATGCATTACTCTCTTACGGTAGACCAGATAAAGTTGAATTAGCTGTACTGATTGACAGGAGATTTCGACGAGAGCTGCCTATTGAGCCGACCTATATAGGCCAACAGATAGATAGTATAGGTGGTCAGCACGTAGTTGTAGAGTGGGCTGAAGAAAACGATTCGGATAGAGTAATACTCTTTAATACGAAACCTGAATGAGCGAGCTTTCGGTTAATCACTTATTAGGTATTCGCGGAATGACCCGCGATGATCTAGAATTGATCTTTAGAACTTCTTCCGAATTTAAGGAGGTTCTTAATCGCCCCATAAAGAAAGTTCCCTCGCTGAGAGACTTTACTGTAGCTAATTTGTTCTTCGAGAACTCTACACGCACTAGGCTATCATTCGAGCTAGCCCAAAAAAGACTGTCAGCCGATGTCGTTAACTTTTCTGCGGCTAGTTCATCTGTTAAGAAGGGCGAAACACTTGTCGACACAGTAAACAACATATTAGCCATGAAAGTGGATATGATTGTGATGAGACATCCACATCCAGGAGCACCACATTTTCTAGCGAATAAAGTAAACACGACTATTATTAATGCTGGTGACGGGACACATGAGCATCCCACGCAGGCACTACTTGATAGCTTTAGTATTAGGGAGAAGCTGGGTGATGATTTGAGAGGAAAGAAGATTGCCATTGTGGGAGACATTAGACACTCGAGGGTGGCCATTTCTAACATCCTAGCTCTTAAGCTACAAGGTGCTATAGTTAGGGTTTGTGGCCCAGCCACCTTGATTCCAAAGCATATGGCATCAATGGGAGTTGAGGTGAGCCATGATCTAGATGAGACACTTGCTTGGGCAGATGTTGTGAATATGCTACGTATTCAGCTAGAACGTCAGGGGGATGCTAAAGCCATTAGGTTCTTCCCGTCTATAAGAGAGTACACGATGAATTTTGGTCTAACGCATGAAAGGTTAGACAGATTAGATAAGGAGCTAACTATTTTACATCCGGGACCTATAAATAGAGGTGTGGAGATTTCAAGTTCAATTGCTGATAGCCAGCACTCGATAATACTTGATCAAGTTGAAAATGGAGTAGCAACTCGCATGGCAATCATGTACTTATTAGCAAGTAGATAAGCTATATTTGATTCATATCTAGACCCTTGAGTTTCACCGTAAAACATATAGAACAAGTAGCTATTATTACAGCTAACATCTTGAAGTTAGATGGTTCTGTGTCTGATGAATTTAGAAACACGTTCGTGATTCTAAATGAAGAAGGTGTGCGGAATATGGTTTTAGATTTATCTAAGACGGAGTTTGTTAATGAGATCGGTATGAATGATTTGGTATTTATCAGGGACCTTTGTCATAACGCTAAGGGGTCATTTGTGATGTCATGTGTAAGCACTAAAGCTATGAGTCTGATTAATCTTTTAGCCTCAGAAGATGACTTCATTATAGTCCCAACTGTAGATGAAGGCGTAGATTTGGTATATATGGAAGAGCAGGAGCGAGAACTCGGCTTTTTATAAATTAAATTAATTATTACAAGATGAATAAATTTTACTCTTTTTTATCTATTCTTTTATTGATAACAGCAACTGCTTTAGGTCAATGTGAAAACGATTACGATTTTGGGGATGTAGGATTCGGTCTTAGTCCTGACCCTGCACTAAATGAAACCTTTTTGACTGGCACTGTTAATGAGGATTATTACGACGTTCTAGACATGCTGATACCAGGTTATGCTGCTGACGTAGATGACACGTATCCACCTCAATTATTAATTGATTCACTCGAATTAGTCTCTGTTAGCTTTACTGACACAGTTACTTTAATTGAATACACTCCACAGATGCTGGGTCTAGAAGTCGTTTGCAATAACAATGGAGACTCCGGAAACCCATGTTCGTTCTTAGGTGGAGTTCAATACTGCGCTTCAATCCAAGGAATACCTAATACAGCTGGAGTATTCAGAATCGATCTTGATGTTTTGGGTTGGATGACAATAGCAGAAGCATTCTCAGTTACTGAAACTTTC
>Ga0308008_1000798_pt1 | contig 11583 bp, 29 predicted proteins | sample Neamet125_FD_203140 | JGI IMG/M metagenome (GOLD analysis project Ga0308008, IMG submission 203140) | Marine microbial communities from water near the shore, Antarctic Ocean - #125 | ecosystem: Environmental > Aquatic > Marine > Unclassified | place: Southern Ocean | collected 2014-07-24
GCTTACATCCAAGACAAGCACTCTCTGCGGGGTCGTACAGACAAGTGCCTATACACGGAGATCTAACATTTGATCTATTTTGTCTTGCCATAATTTTTTAAACTCTGGGTTCTGTGCCCTATCTCTAGCGCGTCGAAGTGCTCGCATTCTTGCGAGTACACGTGTCATGCGTTGCTATAGATAAAGCTCGGATCGGTAAAATGGTACGGATCTTCTGCGCAGTTGTCTTCTTTGCCTGCTTCGATAAACCAGTTAGTAATAAATCCATTATGTACAATGCAAGCATATCTCCAAGAACGCTCACCAAAGCTCAAGTTATCTTTGGTTACATTCATATCCATTTGTTGTGTAAAACTACAAGAACCGTCAGGAATTACTTTAACATGCTCAAGTTGATTATCCTTTGCCCATTTGTTCATTACAAACGAATCATTTACAGACACACAGCAGATATCGTCTAGGTTATACTTTGACTTTAATTCTGCTGCCATCTTCTCAAAGTTTGGAAGCTGATAGGTAGAGCAGGTAGGTGTGAAAGCGCCTGGAAGAGAGAAAAGTAGTATTCTTTTACCTCCAAAGATATCCCAGGTACTCACCTCTTCCCACTCAAACTCACCCTTGTAGTTTTCAATACGAGTATTAAATACAACAGAAGGTACATGAGTTGGAAGGGCTCTCCAACGAGTGTCTTCATACATCTCACGTTCATTTCTAACACAGTTAATAATTGCTTTCATTAGTTTTCCTTGTCTTATTCTCAACGGATACGTGTACCAATCTTACTGAGAAATTACTAGTTAAGAGTGCTTCTGGATAGCCTTTCGCTATCAACCACTCACGTTTTGTAGCTACCTCAAACAGCCCCCAATTAGGAGGACAGGGTTGAGGAAAGCCATAGTCCTCCCCTTTTAAGGGAAGAACCATTAATATTGTATTCATGTTTAAAAAGTTTGGTTTACTAATAAGTTTTCGAGTTACGATCCGAATAACCCCCAGCCATGGTTGGCTATTGCATTAAGTATAATGGCGACACAAGTGGCCATATGAGTAAACCACCATGTGGTTCTAATTAAGGCGATTGTATCTGCCTGTCCGTCGGTCTCTCCAACTTTCTCTCCTAGGCTTTTCGCCCACAATCTCCATAATTTTCTCACTCTACCCCAAGTCCTTAGTCTCATGTTTAGATCTCCGACGCACCCGTTTATTATAACTACGTTTAATTAGTTTTAATGCTTTTCTGCCAAACCTATGCCACTTGCGAGCTTTGGTGAGTGCATCATACTCATCCCCACTTTTTAATGGGGTAGTTCTTCCTTCTTTCACTCCAAGTCCCCTTGCTTTAAGAGATCCTCAAAAATTGCCCATACTCTAGCCATTCTTAGAGCGTGCATGTGCTCTAAGCCTAGCAGTTGATTTTGTAACGTATCACACTCCTCAAGGCTTAAATGCAACTTATCTGTGCTATGAAATACTAGATCAATATCGTCACATGTATTCCAAGCATTCATAATAGCAGTTTCTAAATCAAACCTAGTTTTTTCCATTACTCTTCTCCTAGTTCAAGAAATCCGCGTGGAGGCAACTGATTTAAGACCGCTAACTTATCTTCAAACTCGGCAATCTTACCGATCTCTAACGATATAGTTTCCATAACATCAATGTGCTCACCTACACCAACTGGGTTGGCAAGGAATATTTCCACATTCATTTTATGTTTACTGATCTCACCACTATAATGACTTCGTAAAGCCTCGATCATGTTAGTTCTCATATTTTTAACCATTACTCTTCTCCTAATTCAAATTGTACTAACCAGTAAACCGCTTCTTGCCTTGTCATGAATCTGGGGCTTACAGCTTCTTCTACTGCATTAACCCAAAACCACTCTCCCCACTCATGTCTAAGCCTCACAGCCAGCTCCTTACTATATTAATCATTATTAAATACACACATAACAAGTTCGAGAGTACTATAAAAGTACGTATTGCAGAAATTCTATTCTCATTCTGTACATCATACCCATCTTCCTCATCAAACGAACCGAGTGCGTGTTTCCAAATTATCCAAATCTTTTTCACTTACCATCCTCGTGCTGAACTTTCATTGAAACTTCTGTATACCAATCCTGAAAGTCTCTAAGGTCTTCTTTTAATTCGAAGCGTAATGTGTCCGTATAGCTTTCTGTAAAGGTTTTAAGATCCCACCGCCATTCAAAGCAACAGGTCTTACACCAGTTTATTACAGGAGCGCGGATATCAGTATGCGTGTGTATCTCATAATACGAAGCCCTCACCCACTTACTTTTGTGATCACTTATCTCTTGAGGTGTCATTTTTTTCCCCTTCTTTAATCGATTTATTCATTTCTTCGTAGTCGCGTTTAGCCTCCCATTCAGTCTGCTCGTCTAAAACAAACAGAATGCTGCCCCATGAACATGCCAAAGCAATACCTAAAACTACAAAGGCTATGGAAATATCCATAGCCATACTTAAAATCTCCATTACACATTCTCCCATAGTAAGTCTGTTAGTATTTCTTCGTAGGCATATGCCTCAACTTCCCACGGGGTCTCAGCGTACTCAAGCTCTTCACAGTCAATAGTCATTTCGTTGTGCTTCCACACATGGTCAGTCATATTGATTTGTTGCTTGCAAAACTGTTTTGCATGGGTAAGCTCGTGTGCAAGATTGCTTGCAAGCTCATGAGGTTCGTATGCAACTACTTCGTTATCTTCATATTTCCAGTGAGTTCCTACAATGATTGCAGACTCAATATCGTCTCCGGTACAAAAACCTGCATGAGTACCTGTCTTATCGGCAAACTTCTTGAAACGAATGTTTATGTCGTATACCGCATTCTCTGGAAAAAGAGCTACAATACACTCATCAATAAACGTATCAAACTCTGGGAATCTTTTGCCTTCGGTGGTTACTTTTATCATAATATTCTCTCCTATTTATGAAACTATTATACACCTCATTCAGTAGGTTGTCAAGACTTATTTCAAGGAAAGAGGGTTCGCTGCCAGCTTTTCTTGGCGTTTTCTTTCTCGCACTCTTGCAGCTGCTTTCTTCTTTTGCTTTTTAGTGGTAGGCTTTTCATATGCTTCTTTTTCTTTGTAGTCAAAAAGCTTATTGCTATCATTAATTTTTCTTTTAAAAATACGGAGTGCTTGTTCAACATTACCGTTACGTACTCTAACATTCATTCATTGTCCTCTAGTATAAGCCAGAAACACATTATTGCACAAACTAGTGCCCATTCAATAATTCCCATTATGTTATAAACCTATATCCTCTCTTACGTATGTAAGATACTTGATTACGAATAGACTGGACAGTCCGACCAGGAAGCATTTTTACTACACTATCAATATCTAACTGATAATAGTGAGAAGCAAGTATTCTTCGTTCGTCGGTTGTCCAAGGTCTTTTTTTATATTTTTTCATGGGATTATTATATCGAAATGCGGTTACTTTGTCAAGAAATTTTTTTAGGGTCGCTCAAAAATTTTTCTTGACTTTTAGTGTTAATTTGGGTATAATTGCCTCATAAAAGATCTAAAAGTGCCCATAGGATTTCAAGAAAGTTCTTGACTTCTTACTTAATTCTACGTATAATAGTTTTTCTAAAGTGAAGAAACGAATACAAGACCGGGAGAAATCAATGTTAATGTTAGAGTTAGCTGTACTACTATTTTGTATGATAGGATGCGGACTTACATGTCACGCCCTAGGCAAGCAAGAAGGGATAGAAACAACAATTGAACATCTAGTAGACAAGGGGCTGCTAGAACTTGAAGAAGAATAAGCTAGTCATACAGGAAGATAAGGACAAAGAGAATAGAGTAGTATACAAAGTACTAGACAGCAACAGGCTCTTTCTTATCACACACAGTAAAGACGTAGCAGAAAGAGTTTTTAAAGCACTTAAATTAGACTATAAAAAGGAAAAAGAAAATGCCAGCAAAGTTTAAAGAATCAGCAAAAATTATGGTAGACCGTCAAGCGAAGAAGTACCGAACAGTACATTACTACTTGAAAAATACTCCTACACAAGAAATCGTAGATGCAGTAAACAATAGTAATACTAAACGTAAGCACGTACAGAAGTATACAAACGAGCTTACTAGACGAGGCGTTAGTGTCTAGGGTAACAATATACAGTAAAGATAACTGTATATGGTGCGATAGAGCAGCAGCTTTGTGTAAGGCAAAGGGATTAATCTACACAGTATTAAAGCTGGGCGTAGATTACGAAGTAGAGGATTTTACCTCTCACTTTCCCTATGCAAAGACAGTTCCTCAAATTTACTTAGATGGAAAGCATATAGGTGGATACCTCGACCTACTGGATGAGGTATAGGTAAATTAGGCTCGCCTTAGAGTAGCCTATGTATGGGGCTATTGCCCAGGTTCTAGTGGAGAACGAAGTGAGAAAAAGAGATGAGGCCGCTTGCATATTATGTTCAGTGGTTGCAGCAGTAAGCTGTTTAGCCTTGCCGTTATTAACAATATACGCCAGCGCAGCAGGTATGTAACAATACCTAAGGAGACCACATGAATAGAGAACAAGTACAGAAACAATTAGCAGTAGACGAAGGGATAGTACATGAAGTATACCTTGATCATTTAGGCTATGCCACTTTTGGCATCGGGCACTTAATCACGGATAAAGATCCAGAGCAAGGGTGTACAGTCGGTACTTCTATCAGTGAAGAAAGAGTAACAGAGGCTTTCCAATCTGATCTCGATATTTCTATTGGAGAATGTAAAGTTCTTTTTGATTTGTGGGATACTTACCCAGGGGAAGTCCAAGAGATACTCGTCAATATGATGTTTAATCTTGGGCGTCCTCGACTTAGTAAGTTCAAAAACTTCAAGAAAGCTGTAGATCTAGGCGACTGGGTCAAAGCGGGTATTGAAGGAAGAGACTCCTTATGGTGGAAGCAAGTAGGTAATAGAGCCGAAAGGCTTATGGTAAGAATAGAAAGTGTCTAAACTTTTGATAGGAATTATAGCAGCGATGGGTAGTGCGGGTTTTCTGTACTATCAATTCGCTGTTGTACCTATGCAAAATAAACTAGAAGAACAAACTGCTGTAATCCTTGCCCAAGACCTGCGAGATCAGGAGCAAAAGGCTACAATCATCGCAGTTCAAGAAAACATGGAGAAGACAGTAGCAGCTAGTGCAACTCTGCAGAGGCAGAACCAACAGTACGAAACTCAGATGGCCGACTACTTGGACATCTTTCGCAGACATAACATAGCGCAGTTAGCTAGTGCAAAACCTGGTTTAATGACTACGCGAGTAAACAACGGTACGGAGAAAGTATTCAATGAAATTGAAGATATTAGCAAGCGCATTAACTCTCTTAACGATTAGTGGCTGTAGCCTATTACCTCAGCCTCCCCGTGAGGTAGAGATTATAACCAAACCGATAGAGATTATAATCACACAACCTATCATGCCACGACCCCTTAATCTCAAGGAGCCGAACTGGTATGTAGTATCTGACACTAAAATAGCCAATAAAGATGGGCTATATCCCGAAGGTTATACCTATTTCGATAAGTTCGTAGATGACATCAAAAAGAAACATGGTGGAGATCTAGTGTTTATCGCAATGAGTGTAGCAGACTATGAGTTAATGTCTTATAACACGCAAGAGTTGAAAAGATATATTAGTCAACTCGGTGAAGTTATTGTATACTATAAAGAAGTAACTACTCCCAAAATTAATCCTATAGAGAAGTAATAGTGAGATATCAAGTAATAAAGGACTTTCTGCAGCCAGACTTGGTAGCAAAGCTAAGTGACTATATTTATGACGCTACAAGTGACAAGTGGACTTACTACTATAAGGTTGGAGAAGAAGAAAAACCTGCCTCTATAAAAGCAAGTATAAAAGGTATTCAGAGTAAGTTAGACTATAAAAACTTGCTAAAGAACAGTCTACAAGAAGGGCACTTTACTTATAGTTTAAAAAGACTATCAAAATGCAGAGAACGTTTCTGTAGCTGTCCTTTATGTGACTTTAGAAAAAACCTATTACAAACACCCGACTTCCTAGACTTTATAGGCGAATTGGCGGGTATAGATAAGCTACAGCTTGTAGAAATGTTTGCAAGCGTGTACGGAGAGGGAGACTTTTTAAGTATTCACCCAGACCCTAACTTTGATGTTGCTTTTATATTTAACCTCACACAAGACTGGAAGTACGAGTACGGAGGTTGTTTAACTATATTCGACAGTAAAGAAGAGCCTCCAAAAGTAATACTTCCAGAGTATAATTCTCTAGTATTATTATATTTGGGGAAAGAGGGTATAGATCACTATATTAGTGAAGTATCTTCTTTAGCTCCACATTCTCGCATTGCGCTCAGCGGCTGGTTTAATGCACCCGAGAAATAGTTCTTGACACTCTATCTGAATTTTAGTATAATACTTATTCAAATTTACGGAGAGCACCATGAATTTATTTTATTTAGACGAAGATCTAGATAAGTGTGCTGAGTATCATGTTGATAAACACGTCAACAAAATGATACTCGAAGCCGCACAGCTTATCAACACAAACCTCTGGGTAGATCATCTATTCGGATTTGTTCCTCGTCCTATCACTAAAGAAGAGAATGCAGTTCTTCAGACTACCCGTAAAGAACAAAAAGAGCTTGCAATGGAAGATCGTATCTTTCCTTACTTGCCTACAATGCAGAACCACCCCTCTTGTGTGTGGGTGCGTTCCTCATTAGAAAATTACTTCTGGACAAACTGCTATGCTTTTGCTCTTGGTAGCGAAGCACACTATCGTTATGGTAGTAACCATAAGAGCTTAGCAATGCTACACGCTTTGCCAGAGCCTAAACACATGGAAGATCATGGCTTTACGCAGTTTGCTTTAGCAATGACAGAGGAACTAAAAGATTATGATAGCCCTATACAGTCTTATCGCAATTTCTATATGCTTGACAAAGCTACGTTTGCTGAGTGGAAACATAGAGAAAAACCACCTTGGTGGGATGAAGAGTTGGCTGACTACGAAAATAGAATTTCAGGACAATAAAAAGGATAACAATAAATGTTTGTAAAACTTATATCACCTAAGGGTACGTCTGACCTGTTGCAAGATATTGCATACATGGCAAGAGTATCAAACCCAGCAAACCAGAACAATGAAAAAACTTCTGATAAATTAGTTAAATACCTAATTAAGCATAAACACTGGTCTCCTTTTGAGATGGCAAGTATTACTATGGAGATTAATACTACACGTGACATTGCTCATCAAATAGTAAGACACCGTAGTTTTGCTTTTCAGGAGTTTAGCCAACGCTATGCAGCTCCTGGGGATCTCGAAGAATACCCTTACGAGTTGAAAGAGACTCGTATGCAAGACGAAAAGAATCGTCAAAACAGTATTAAAACCGAAGATGCTTTGCTACACCAACACTGGATACAGCAACAGAAGCGTGTAATAGACAGCGCAAGAAGTGCTTATGAGTGGGCTATCGAACTCGGTATTGCAAAAGAGCAGGCGCGAGCAGTCTTACCAGAAGGTTTGACTAGAACTCGTTTGTATATGCACGGCACTGTTCGTTCGTGGATTCATTACATTGATGTGCGTACTACACCAGGTACTCAAAAAGAACATATGGATATTGCTCGACAGTGTGCGTATGCAATCAACCCCGTGTTCCCCCTGATTAAGGACTTTGTGCATGATTAATAATCCACTAGACAAACAAGAAGGCGGGTCACATTACGATCTGCCTATTCAACCACTGGAGTATATCCATGCAAATAGTTTGGGATACATCGAGGGTAACATTATTAAGTACATAACTCGGCATCGAAACAAGAACGGTGCAGAGGACATTAAAAAAATCATTCACTACTGTGAATTACTACTGGAGTTAGAGTATGGCACTGAAAAGAGTGAAGAAGAAAGATTACGAAAATCTGACGTTCAAGAACATAGAGAAAGTGAAAGCTCTCCTGAACCCAGAGCCTTCAGCCCAACCTTCGGGGGTATCGTCAACCAAACCGATAACTAAGAAAGAAGCCTGTGATATCCTTAATATAGCCTATAATACGGCAAGATTACAAAAAATTATTGAAGACTATGATGAAAGAAAAGCATATACCAAAAAGCGTAAAGCGTCTCTACGAGGCCGCCCTGCGAGTACTCCAGAAATCGCTGAAGCGTGCTCAAGTTTCCTCGGAGGAGATACTATCTCAGATATCTCCAAAAGACTATTCAGGTCTCCCTCTTTCGTTCGAAACATTCTTGAGACAGTGGGAGTACCGGAAAGACCAGCAAACAAAGAAGAAAAAATGACTCCACACTACTTTCCAGACGAGTGTGTGGCAGAAGACTTTAAAAATGGAGAGATTGCATGGTCTGCTCAGTATCATAGTACCGTTATAGTCAAGGACAGACTGACACCTGAGTATGTAAAAGCAAAGAAAGGTATGACTACTGTTGACTATGATGGTAAGTATGGCTGTCCTTGCTATGGTATCTATGTCGTACAGAAGATAGATAGCGAAGATACTTATTTTTCAAGTGTACAGACTGGCGGTTTTAGCGCATATGCCCCAGCATATGACTTAGGAAAGCTGACTCATTTGGAAAAATATGGAATAAATTTAGAGAGGTTATAAAAAATATTTCTTGACAACTTGGTTATATTTTGCGATAATAGTTTTTCAAATTTAGGAGAATTAACATGTGGGCATTTATACTAATCGCTTTAGTTATCGGTTCATCTAGTAACAAGCAGCTAACAAAAAAATGTGAGCAAGAAATAAAAGACAATATTGCAGAGAGCATGTACGAGTGTAAGAATTATTACCGTACTAGGCTGAAATAAATTGGGAGATCGATTTTATCAGCAACAGATAGAGAAAACGGGCACTTGCCCTGGACTAATAACAACCAAAAGGAAAAGAAAAATGGCTTGGGATGACAACAAGAAAGCACAAGCAGTATCAATGTATGAAGAAATGGATCCGTGCCCAGAAACTAGCATGGAGATTGTAAAAGGTATTGCAGACGAATTAGACGAATCACCTAACGGTGTTCGTATGATCTTGACAAAAGCTGGCGTTTATGTTAAGAAAACCCCTGCAGCTAAATCTAGCAGCGGGACAACTACAGGAGGAGCCGGAGGTACTCGTGTCTCTAAAGCAGCAGCGGCAGAAGCCCTTATTGCAATTTTAGGTGACGCAGGACAAGAAGTTGACGAGGAAATTATTGCCAAGTTGACAGGTAAAGCCTCCCAGTACTTTACTTCTATAATTACTAAAATTAACGAAGCATAAGTAAACTACCCCACTAGATTCTTCTAGTGGGGTCTTTTTGTATCTATAGAAATCACCTTGCAGTAAGTAACTTCACAATAATGATTGCTGAAATACTAACCCAAGGAGCTATAGTGAAAAAGCAAGAACTGGCACAATTAGTGCACAACTATGGAGATGCCGTTATTACTTACCGTAGCGAACATTCCAAAAAACTAAAGTACAATGTTTGTACTTTAGACTTTTCAACCCCCTACATTCAGAAAAAGAAAAATAGAGCAAAGGAAACCCCAGATACTCTTCTTTTCTTCTGTTGGGACACTGATTCATATCGCCTGCTGAGACCTTCTAATGTGTCTAGTGTAGTACCACTATCTTCTATTCTCAAGAATGAGGGCAGATAATGGAACTACATCAAGCCCCAGAAGCATACTCTCGTGTTATTCACTATGATGAAGTTAAAGAGATACAGGTAAGGCTTACGATTAATACCTTTCGAGGTATAGAGTACATACATTTACGTAAGTACTATATGGACTTTGAAGAAGAATGGAAACCAACGCCTGAGGGTATAGCAATGCCTTTAGACTTAAGTAACTCAAAAGAACTATTTATAGGACTCACAGAGATACTATCGCTAGCCGAGTCTAAAGAGTTAGTACAAGAACATTTTTCTGATTTAATTGACGATCTCTATAAATAATTCTTGACAATCTCCTTAAAGTTCCGTATAATATCTTTTCTTATTTAGGAGAATTATATGCAAGCGTTTTTAGATAGAGCGAGTACTATGTACTACGAGGGTTATCCTATCATCTCTGATGAAGAGTTTGACCTTCTAGCTGGAAAGCATAACTACAACAAAGTGGGTTACACTGTTACGGATGCGGTTTCGCATACTTATCAAATGTACTCGTTGCAGAAGTGTTTTGACATAGACAAAGCTCCTCTTGATATAGAAGATTGCATACTTACTCCTAAGTTAGATGGAGCAGCAGTCTCTTTGTTGTATGTAAACGGCAGCTTGGTATTAGCCCTCACGAGGGGTGACGGTATCCAAGGAAGAGACATCACTGATAAGATGGCACAGCTTGTTCCTGATCCTATTAGCGATAAACGTGTTATCCAAGTAACAGGGGAAGTTGTTGCCCCTAGTAGTATTCCGAACTCTCGCAATTTCGCTGCGGGGTCACTCGGATTAAAAGGTTTGTCAGGACTCGATGAGTTCAATACACGCCCTTTAGTATTCGTTGCATATGATGCGACACCAGAATTGTGCGTCCACGACTATAGCAGTACCTTGCGGAAACTAGAGTTACAAGGCTTCAATTCAGTTGATCATTTCGATACTACAGATTACCCTACCGATGGACTTGTCTATCGACTGCGGGATAATCTTAAGTACTTGCAACTAGGACATACTTCTAAACACCCCCGTGGTGCCTTTGCTCTTAAAGAACAGGCCGAAGGGGTGGAGACAACTCTAATTGATGTAGTGTGGCAACTCGGTAAGAGTGGCGTTGTAAGTCCAGTAGCGATCTTAGATCCTATTGAAATCGGAGGCGCAACTGTTTCGAGAGCTACCCTGCACAATATAGAGTATATACGAGACTTAAACCTACAAGTAGGTTGTCGGGTCTCTGTAATAAGGTCAGGGGAGATAATCCCTAGGATCATTAGACGTGTTGAAAAATAGTTCTTGACAGAAACCTTAAATTCCAGTATAATACTTATTCAATTTCAGAGGAATACAAATGACTAAAATCGAAGCCCCAACAAACTGCCCTAGCTGCAGTTCGGTGTTAGAAGAAGTCAACTATCTTCTGTATTGTAGAAATCCGCATTGCGGAGAAAAAGTTCTTAAACTTATCGAACACTTCGCCAAGACTCTGAAGATTAAAGGTCTCGGGCCGGTCACTGTAGCTAAGCTAGATATAGTTTCTCTTGAGGAATTATACTCCATGTCTTACGCTGACATTGTCCACCAGATCGGATCTGAAGTACTCGCGGTGAAGTTAGTAGATGAATTGGAACGCTCTAAAAGTGCACCGCTAAATGTACTTTTACCTGCTTTTAGTATCCCTCTTATCGGGAAGACAGCTTCGGAAAAACTATCCAAAGTCTGCGAAGATATCGAAGAAATAGACTATGATTTGTGCCGAAAAGCCGGTCTTGGTGAGAAGTCTACAGCTAGTTTATTGGACTGGCTAGAGACGGAGTTTTATCAGCAGAGTATGCTACCTTTTAGCTTCAAGTTTGAGAACAATCAAACAACAA
>Ga0308008_1000800_pt1 | contig 11553 bp, 8 predicted proteins | sample Neamet125_FD_203140 | JGI IMG/M metagenome (GOLD analysis project Ga0308008, IMG submission 203140) | Marine microbial communities from water near the shore, Antarctic Ocean - #125 | ecosystem: Environmental > Aquatic > Marine > Unclassified | place: Southern Ocean | collected 2014-07-24
TTGCCTAGATGACAAAAAAACATTTTTTAAAACGCCAAATCTGGAACGACGGATCTTTAGTTCTATGGTTTGCTATTAATATTTATCCTGAAACAAGGATTCTTTTTCCATCGAATATAAAAGAATCTCCTACGGTACCTTTCCGACGAATTAATATACGTTAAATATAAAGAGAAGAATATATGTCGTGGACCGACAGAGAAGAATACATTAGTACCGCTGAGGTACATTCTGGAACACAAAGTTTGTATAGCGACGGGTCTGATCTAGTTAGTGGGGGTATTGGACCACCCGTTCTAACAACCACTGATGCGGTACTGTCATCGGATTTTACAATTGAATTCTTCGCGTACGCTCAGGGTGCAAGTCTTACGTCTCCAGTCACTGTTACTAATACTGGAAATAGTAATTACATGGTATGGTGGCAGACTGGGTCAACGCTCTATTTCCAGTGGTACAAACCTCCTGGAAGTGTTCAATTCAAATCTTTTTCGGTGGGACTAACAATGAACGACAGATGGGTCCATCTAGCAGTTTCATATGTTGCTGCAACTGATCTGATATATGTATCTGCAGATGGGATAACCACAGGCTATACTGAAGGATTACGACCGGATTTTTACAATGGGACTGAATACACAGTAACTTTCTTATACTGGGGAACTTCTAACAGTAGGCTTTTTACAGGATATGTAGATGATTTCAGGATCATACACGAGGCATTGTATACATCCACCACGTATACCGTACCAGACCCCTCGGCATGGGCTCTGGGTGGAACAACTAGTGTATATACTGGGATGGAACCAATCATCTATTTCGTACTATATCCTACTGTAGGATCTGTACATAGTGATCTTACATGGGACGCAGACCCAGATGCTCTTTTCTATCGATTGACATATACAGATTCTGTTGGAGTGACAAGTGTTGCAGTCACGGGGACGGAAGAGTTGGTTACAAGGATTGAAAACCTAACACCTGAAAGTGTTTACACGATAGATTTGTATTCTAGTGCTACTGGTGCAGTGTATAATCTTCTCTTGACCGAGGATATCACCACACTGGAAAATACTGCTGCCAATTTTGATACATCCACATATGAAAATTCAGATGGAAATATAGATATAAGCGGATTAAATGCAACTACTACATCATTAGTCTCATCAATCTTGAATGATCTATTTACAACATCGGACACTGTTGTGGTAGCCGATTCCTCGGGAGAAGTGTATGATTCAACATTCTTGAATCTGAATGGTACAGTGAACATTGGAGATGCAGAAGCTATTTTGATACCATTCGATTCATCCCTGTCAACAGGACAGGAGGGCACTCTTGTCACAACCAATGGAGACTCCGTTGTTGTATCATTTGATAATCTATCTGGAGAGGTTACAGTTGATGGGATTGCGTATGCTGTGGGTGATACATTTATCCTTGATGGGAAAAGAATTATTGTTTCCCAGTAAATATTAATAATATATTCCAATCACTAACAGACATATCATCCTTCAGGATAATAATTTCCAATGGCCTCTTCTTCGCCAGACTACTATAAGATTTTGGGTGTTTCTAAAACATCGTCCCCAGACGAAATAAAAAAGGCATATAGAAAACTTGCATTGACACACCATCCAGATAAGGGAGGAGATGCTGGAAAATTCCAAGCAGTTGGAACGGCATACGAAGTTCTATCAGACCCTCAGAAAAAGAATCAGTATGATAATAAAGGAAAAGGAATTCCCGGACTGGATGGGGTTAACTTCAGTCAATTCCCAGGGGGATTCCCATTCCAAGGAGGACATGGGATGGCCCCTGGGATGGGGTCTGTTTTCTCGTCAATGATGTTCAAAATGGCTAAACCAGAAAGTACCCGGACTGATGACATCAAGCATGTTATGTCACTTTCTCTTGAAGATCTGTATGCTGGGAAAACATGTAAACTTGCAATATCTCGTTCGATCATGTGTGTAACATGTAAGGGAGAAGGGGGTTCTGGAAAACACGAATTGTCTTGTACCGGGTGTGCTGGTAGGGGAATGAGACACATACATAAAGGTAACACAGTTACACGGTCCGTGTGTATGAGATGCAAGGGTCAGGGAAAAACAACTGGCTTCGAAAAAGTATGCAATAGATGTACCTCAAAAGGTTCTGTCAAGGATAGAACTGTGATCGAAGCAGTCTTCCCACCTGGTTGTGTGCAAGGATACTCTGTAACTCTGAAGAATATGGGAGATTATTGTAAGGATAAAGAGGTCGGGGATGTAATTATCACAGCTTCACAGAAGCCTAATAAGAATTTCAAGAGGACGGGTAAAACTCTTCAACATGATATTGTCATAACATTAAAGGATAGTCTATGTGGATTCAAAAGGGAAATTATCCAGCTTGATGGGAGAATTCTTGTTGTAAAGACAGACGATATTACACCAGCTGGGCATAAATTCTCCATACTGGGAGAAGGAATTCCTAGGAACCATGGAAAGTTGGAGGTTAACGTGGCTATCTCGTATCCTGAGAAACTCGAAGAATCTGTCAAGAAACAGTTGTCGGAAATCCTCGACAAAAGCGAAACTGTTGAAAACAAATAAGGTAAAAATGGGAATTTAATGTTTAATATATATAAAATACAACAGGGACCTATGTCGACTGTTGTTCTTGACACCAAATCTATCACCACCGATGCTTTTGCCGGACTTTCCTCAAGTGGAGTTACCTACACAACATCCACAGTTACATGGATCAACGTAGCATCCACAAATGCTACTTTCCGTATTGTCGAGGCATCTGCCACTTCTGATGAAATTATCGTAGCAGCTGGTGCCACTGGGTCTTACACTGCTACCACTTTGGCTCATGGAACTGCTCACACATTCACCCTTGAACGTTATGAGGTGGACACATGGATCCAACAGACTTCTTCCACCAGCGGACTAGACTATGTTGAATCTACCACCTTCTCCAGTACCATGTCGTTGGCAACTGGTTCATCTTCTTCCAATGTTACATTCAGTGACCCTGGTCTTACCGGATCGGAGTACTCTCTTAAGCATTACGTGACTGGATCGACTGATGTGTCTACCTCCTCTGTGGAAACCAACACTCATGCTTCTACCATCAGTGGTCTTGAACAAGGAGTTTCGTACACAGTTGAACTTTACGTCACAGAGGGTGGAGCAGACTACCTACTTGACACAAGTGCTTTCACCACTTCTGCTGCCGCTGCCATGGTTCTCACTGGTCCATTTGCTTCTTACGTGCAACTTGATTGGTCTGCATCCACTGATGGACAGGGCTCAAACTACCGTATCACCAACCGAGTTGACTCGGTTGATGAAGTTCTTGTTTCGTCCTCTACTGCTACCGAAGCCACCATCCAGGATCTTACCCCAGGAAATTCTTATACATTTGTTCTCCAACGTGAGGAACTTGATGCCACCTGGTCCGACCAGAGTGAAATCTCTACCACTGCTCTTACCACTTCGTTGAGCATCGCATCTGTTGCCTCCAAGACCATCGAAGTTTCTTGGTCCAACCTGTACGCTGGTGCTGAATTTGAATTGTTTTACAACGGAACCGCCAATGGAAAGACCACTGATCTTACATCTATCCTCAGGGATCTTTCTCCTTCCACTGCCTATGAATTGGAACTTGTCATTTACGAACTAGGAGAGGTTGTTGGTCTAACCACCCTGGGACTGACTACCAACGACTCCTTCCTCCAGGGATCGAATGTTGCCATCATTGTTGGTATCATTATCGCCATTGTGGCTGCTATTATCGGCATGAAAATGATGTAAATTTATGTAAATTAAATAATATAATTTGAGTCTGAATTATGGTTCAATCCTAACATATTTAATATAATTATACAACTATAACAACATAACCCATTATACAAAGATCATTATGGAGTCCATAATGGTATTGATTGCTGGAGGACTTGTCTTAAAAAAGTATTTATCTTCCCGTCAAGCAGATCAACCCCAGGCTCTTGGCATGAAAGGAGGTGACAACCCAAAAACTGATGACACAGTAGATGTCGAACAAACTGCCCCACGAGGTCTTGATGTTGTATCTGACACACAACCTGAAATCGAGATTCCTATCACATCGACCGCAAATATTCCAGTGGTGAATATCCCTATCCTCCCAGTCGTGGGGGAAATTGTCCCTGTGGAACCAGCACCCGTGTCACCCGTCACCACAACTCCAATTCGTCCAGTTGGACCCACTCCAGCCCCTCGGAATGCTGCTCCCATTACGATTACACCAGCTCCTCGTACTGCCAACCCCGGCCTTCCTCTCACTCATAGGGCAAACGCCCCTCCCCCAAGAACAGAGGAGGGAACCATCGACCAGTATCATCTGAGGACACGGTCGTCTACTGTCCACCTCCCCGAATTCGCGGAGAATGATTTCCACAGAGATGAAGAGGCAAACAACGCACACTTCCAGGAACAATTCTTCCCCCAGGATGTAGCTGCATCAGTAACACGTAAACCGTGGCAAATTGCTACGGAGAGTGCTTATAATAAACCAAGGGAAGAATCTCTGGCACCTGCCCTTACAGTTGATGATCGTCTTGATCTAAGAGGAGGAGACATCACGGCCACTCACAGACAGTTCAACCAGACTCAGTCAGAAATATTGATCCCAAGGGAAAGGGAGAAAAACCACCAGGCACCCGAAGGTTCTGGCGTATGGACATCAACCGGTGAAGGTCGAGGGTTCCACCCTGTGAACCGATACCACCAATTTGTATTGAACGAGGATGAGAGGATCGAACTTGGCAGTGGACCTGCTGGTAACTTCGCAGCTGGAGCAGGGAAATCCGAAAGAAAAGCTGACCTTGACAACAGCAAACAAGAATTGGACATTTACTACAAGGGTGGTGCTGATGGTACAAACTTCTCCCACATCGGGGGTGTAGCACCATCGTTTGAATTGGATCCATCCAATGCTGAATCTTGGGATCTTGTCGAACACATCCAAGTCGGGCAACGAGGACCAGTCGAGAAAAACAACAACAACTTCGGTAACAAATTCGACACTGTCCACGATGAAGATATCAACACCTTCGCCGCAAAGGAACACTCTGGTCTTGTCAAATTCAAGGGAGGGTTGTCCGCAGCTAACAATGCCAACTCTGGTGGGGAGAAGACATTCAGGAGTGCTGAGATCGACACACCAGTTGTTACCGGAGCTCTCGGGGGAGTCAGACTTTCGTCCATGGCTAAACCTACACTCGACCCCAAGAAGAGTATCGAAAGCCTCAACCAGGGGAGTGCCATCGCATTCAAGGCTGGATCTGCCTCCAAGAACAAGGCATCTGTTTCGAAGTCATCTCACATCAACACCGAAGAAACATTCTCAGAGAAGGAATCTGGGAGGACTCGAAAGGGTGCTTCTGGGAACAGGGCTGTTTCTTCTATCGTCGAGATGGACCTCAACGGCAACAAGGATGGAATCAACTTCAAGCCATTTACGTCTGATAACCTCACAGCCCCCAAGAACAACTCTCTCCCTGCCCATCTCCAGACTGCTCCAACTTTCAGTGCCACCAACTTCCAGGATATTTCTCTCAAGGGTGTTGATAGCACAGTTTCGGCTGATTCGATCAATAATGCCATCAGGGGTAACATGGTCACAAAGACTACCAAACAGAACCCCATAGAGCAAGAGGCCAGTGCCAGGGATAATCGACTATCGACTATCATGAATGATAGAATGAGCATGGCTCGCCAGGGAGTTTCTGCCAAGCTTCCATCTGTCTCTGACATGGTAGTGAGCAAAAGAGCAAAGTAAATTACATGTATATAATAACATAATTCAATTTCAATAATAATTCAATTTCAATAATAATTCAATTTCAATACATTCTTATGCATATAATCCAGTTTATATTGTTTCCAAGAGTTAAAAACACAGATGGAGAGGTTGAACACCCAAACAGTGACTGCTTACTGGAAGATTTCCGCAGTAATCGTTGCGTTTGTTTTCATCACAAGCTACATGTCCATCAAATGTCATGAAGACGACACCCTAAGCAGGCGTCATATTTTGAAATACTCTGAGATGCTGAGATATGGAGCAGAGTCTTCAATTAGAGCATCCCAGGATTCACAAGCTGTTCATACATTTGTCGATTGTTGCAATGCCAAGACAGCAATAGACACAGTATCATCTGTACTCACTCCAAAACAGATCCAGGTTATTTCTAATATTGATATCGTAGAGATGCAGGATTTTGTCAACAGACAACACGATGCAGCAACACAACTTCTTCTTAAAGAATATGTAGAGAAGAAGAAAAATGATGCCACCACTCCCGTTGGAGGATATCGCGTCAGAGGAGGAGGAGGAGCATAACTCCATCAATGATTCAAGATTGGTTGTATAAATAATTTAATTAATTGAAATAATTGAAACATCACACATATATCTCAAACATATACCATGTTATCCTTACGCCCCGCAAGAAAGACAGTCCGATTCTTCGCTGTCGGAAGTTGAAACCTTCTTCTTCTCAATGTCTCCAATCACAAATTGAATGGCATCTGTCTTTGGTTTCGACCTAAGGTAATACTGGCCAGTCTTCAGACCCTTTTGCCATCCATAGAAATGCATCGAAGTAAGTTTCGACCTATTGGGGTCAGCAATATGAATGTTAAGAGACTGACTCTGACAAACATAAGGCCCCCTGGCAGCCGACTGATCAATCAAAACACGCTGGGGGATTTCCCAAACAACCTTGTACAGTGCCTTGATATCAGCAGGGATCTCCTTGATTCCCTGGACAGATCCTTGTGCGGCAATAAGCTGCTTCTTGACATTGTCGGTCCATAGTCCACGGGTTGTGAGATCATGGAGGAGATGCTTATTCACAACAACAAATTCTCCAGACAAAACCCTACGAGTGTATATATTCGACACAAATGCCTCGATACTTTCATTGTTGGAAAGAATCTGAGAAGTACTTGCTGTTGGCATGACGGTTGTCAATAGAGAATTCCTCATACCATGTTTGGAAATCTTATCCTTAAGATTGACCCAATTGTGCCTGGTGCTATTCTGATCAATCCCCCAAAGATCAAATTGGAGTTCACCCCTTGAAGCAGGTGAACCCTTGTAACTAGGGTATACTCCCTTTGCCTTTGCCAACTCAACAGAAGAAGACACGCATCCGAAGTAAATAGTCTCGAAAATCTTCACGTTCAACTCAGCAGCCTCTTTTGACTCAAATGGAAATCTCATCTTGATGAATGTATCTGCTAGACCCTGGACCCCAACCCCGATAGGACGATGACGCATATTGGAAGTCTTAGCTTCCTTGACGGGATAGAAATTCCTGTCAATCACCTTGTCCAAATTACCAGTCACCAAGAAAGAAACCCTTTCCAATTCCTCAAAGTCAAATGTAGCATCAGGACCATATGGGTTCTTCACAAGAGTAGAAAGGTTGATACTGGCCAGGTTGCACACGGCGATCTCATCCTTGGACGTATACTCCATAATTTCTGTACACAAATTCGACGACTTAATTGTACCAAGATGTTTCTGATTGGACTTGGAATTGGCAGCATCCTTGTATAGCATGTAAGGAGTACCAGTCTCTACCGTACAGTCAATGATCTTGTTCCAGAGGTCCCTGGCTTTCACTACTTTTTGAGCCTTACCATCCTTTTCGTATTTCTCATACTTTGCAACAAACTCGTCTCCATACAGATCAGATAGTCCAGGGCACTCATTGGGGCAAAACAACGACCAATCTTCGTTTGTTTGTACACGTTTCATGAACAAATCGGAAATCCACATGGCATAGAATAAATCCCTAGCCCTCTCGAAATCGTTACCATGGTTCTTCTTTAGATCCAGGAACTCGAAAATATCAGCATGATGGGGCTCTAGGTATACCGCAATACTCCCCTTACGTTTACCCCCACCTTGATCGACATATCTTGCGGTATTGTCAAACACCCTGAGCATGGGGACTAGACCATTGGAGATACCATTTGTACCTCTGATATATGATCCTGCTGCACGAACATCATGACACGAGAGACCAATCCCACCGGCATACTTGGAGACAACAGCACAATTCTTAAGTGTGTCGAAAATACCATCGATAGAATCATCCTTCATAGTCATCAAATAGCACGAACTCATCTGCCCATTGGGACACCCTGCATTGAACAAGGTTGGTGTTGCCATGGTGAACTTCTTTTCAGACATCATGGTGTACATCTGCATAGCCTTCTTGATGTCGTGTCCATGGACTCCGACGGCAACACGCATGAGCATGTTCTGGGGACGTTCGGCAATTTCTCCATTCATCTTGAGAAGATATGACTTCTCGAGTGTCTTGAATCCAAAGTAATCATACTCATAGTCAGCTTCCATGTTGATTGTTTCCTTGATGAGTGCTTCATGCTTTTGGAATACATCATAGACTTCCTTGGTGATGAGAGATGCGGGTGCCCCTGTCTTGGGGTGGATATAGTTATGAAGATCGGTAATTAATTTCATACAGTCATCCTCAGTTTCCTTGTGAAGGTTGCTAACACAGATACGTGCTGCCAAGATGGAATAGTCAGGATGAGAAGTAACCAGGTAGGCCGATGTTTCAGCTGCCAAGTTGTCCAATTGTTTAGTGGTGATTCCTGGGTGCACTCCTTGGATCACTCGCTGAGTTACCACAACTGGGTCCACGAATTCAGCGTTTAGTCCATAGCATAGTTTCTGAATCCTTGATGTGATCTTGTCAAACTTGACTGATTCCTGCTGACCGTTCCTCTTGATCACGTACATTTTAGAAGTGATTGATGTGGTACCTTCAGTAGACGTGGAAAATTGAGATGAAGTGGGAGTGGAAGATTGTGATGAGGTGGGGGGTGTTTTTACTCCATCGGCCATCTTCTTCCTATCCTCTAGTAATAATTGATATACAATAAAAATATCAATTGAGATCGTACTTTTTTTAATAATTAATAAATGATTTGATTGGCTTATTTATTATTGAATTATGTAGGAACATATCTGAACCTCTCGAATAAATCATTTATATCTCGATGAGGATCTATGTACACACCCTCCATCCTAGTATTATAGTCAAGTATCAGAACTTGGTCAGAAGATTCATGTAGATCAAGTGGTGTTATCGCGTTTAATGGTCCTTCTTGTTTAGGAGAAGAATTATATACGATATACACTTGATCATGTGAAGGCTTCATGTCGATTATTCTCACATCCTTCTGATTCTCTAGAGATGTTTTCCGTCTATGACATGCTACACATAGAAAATTCAAGTTCTCTACGACTGTCAACCCTCCCATTGACACACATACAATATGATCAAGATCTGAATTAGAATACATCCCAGACGTGATATCAATATTGCAAAAATTACATTTGTTATTCTGTCTTGACATTACCAGTCGTTTATCTGCCTTGCTAACACTTCTTCGTGGTTCTGGATGAATACATTCAGATGGGCCTATCCATGCCAATTCCTTCCATATACCACCTTTCCCTGTCCATAAAGTTTTGAACAATACACCCATCTTTGAAATATCCCCTTTGGTTATACATAATATTGTTTTTACACGTGTTTGAACGATTTTTATGTATTATTTCAGTATAGTGAACATTGTAAAATGACATGCGAAGGCCCAAAGTGCTACCTCACCAAAGCACATAAGTGCATATATCCTAATGCATGGATCATCTTCCTAAAGAAAAATGCTGGGAAAGGATTATCCAGACCCGAATTGAAACACAAGTATAACAAATGGAAAAGAGCAAAACTCCCTGTTAATTCTACTGTACAACAACGAAGAGATTTTCTCTGTGCTGAAATCGCAAGGAACCCCATCACACCCAAAAAGAAGACAACACCCAAAAAGAAGACAACACCACGAAGAAAAATATCTGGAACCATTGCGTGGAGATCCCCATCAAAAGATTTGAAAAGGGCTATACTCGAAAAGACAAAGATAAACATGGCACAAACACTCAGAGATATGGTGAAAAAAGACACCAAAGAGAGAAGAGAGAAGATTTCCAAGATTGAAATCATACGCTCTAAGAAGAAAACAAGAGCATTATTGAAGAAATTCCAAAAACACGTGAACGACCTTGTTAAAAAAGCTCGCAAAGCCAAACTTGATGCTAAAGAGGCAGAGAAGAAAGTAAAGAAAGCCGAGAAGGCTAAAAAGAACGCAGCAAAGGAGGTCAAGCGAGCAAAGACAAGAAGGACTCTCGCATTGATGGCAGGTGCTATTTATGATATTGGTATCGCAAAAGAAGCAGAGGAGAAGAAAAAGGAAGATGCTAAAGTAGCTCTTGCTGCAAAGAAGCTTGCACAGGCTGACCTGCGAGTACAGGAAAGAGAAATGGTTGGTATGGAGAACCAGGATGGAGATGTAGGGAGAATTATCAGAGAAAACAATCGAAGAATCGAAGCCCTGATGACATGTAAGATACCTTCTTCTCACAGGAAGAGTATTCTTCTATTCGAGACAAAGGCAAATTCACGAGATGGAGATGATGTGGAATTCTTCATGGGACTTCCTTCATATGAAACCAATGAAACGTCTTGTTTCTATGTTAAACGTGTTTTCAACATGAGCGAAACTCTGAGGCCTCTTGAATTCGTAGGTAACAAAGTGGACTATATTATCTACACGGGACTATCCCTTCACACACCTGTGTTTATAAAGGTATCTTCGATGAGAAAGGAGTCAGATTTGAAACTACACAGATATAGTGTACATATGCAAAAGAAGATCCATCCTATCTTCAAAAATAACAAACTCGTATCGACACCCAAACTATTGGAACACAACACATTCTCGTTCGACGGAGGAAGAGGGGGTGTCCAGGCCGCAGAGACTGTGCCTGGTATCACAGTTGGTAAGTTCTTGCGTACCGAGATTGCTATCGACTCGATTATATCCAAAACAGCCACTCTCCTAGGAGAGATGCATAGAAAGGGTGTTATCCACGGAGATGCTCATATGGAAAATTTCATGTTCGATGGACTAACTGGTACTCTCACGGCAATCGATCTTGAGAGGTCTCTTGTCTACACGGATAATCCTAACATTTCCGAGGTTCAATTTGAATCCGCTAAGACGTATGATGTTATGTTCGCAGGTATTAGCATTATATTCGCAAACAACCAGAACCGTAGGACCAAGGTCCCACATGAGAGACTTCTTGAACTTTTCATGAAAAAATACGTAGGAGGACCTATCTCCGCAGGTGATAGATGGTGGAGTTCTTGGCCAAAGGATATTATTCTACAGGACCAGATCGGCAAAGCATACCAGAAATTGTACCTCCCAGTAATGGTCATCGCAGTTGCAAACCTATGGGAGAAGATTAGACGTAAACAAGAAAACTTGATCTTTTAAGGAGTTTTGAGAAAATGTCCCCTGATCGTAATTTTTTACACACCATAATGGAAACCCCGTATGGATTCATGTTTCTGAAAAATAGTTGATCGATTTTAGGGCCATTTTTCGATTTCAAAGGTATAACCAA
>Ga0308008_1000808_pt1 | contig 11476 bp, 12 predicted proteins | sample Neamet125_FD_203140 | JGI IMG/M metagenome (GOLD analysis project Ga0308008, IMG submission 203140) | Marine microbial communities from water near the shore, Antarctic Ocean - #125 | ecosystem: Environmental > Aquatic > Marine > Unclassified | place: Southern Ocean | collected 2014-07-24
TGCCGCCCAGCCGCTCCTACGGGACGGGTGAATACCTGTAGGAGCGGCTTCAGCCGCGATGTTCTGGTCCGCCCCGGTATCCACGTTTCGTAGCCCGGATGAAATCCGGGGCCGTTCGCGCACCAGAAAAAGCTGTCGCGGCTGAAGCCCCTCCCACCGGCGCGATGGGTTCTGTGGGAGGGGCTTTAGCCGCGACTGGACATTGAGTGGTTCCCCGGATTTCATCCGGGCTACTCATTGATTATCGCCCGCAAGCGGGCTCCTACGGGGCGTGGTTTGTTCTGTAGGAGCCGGCTTGCCGGCGAGCCTGGCAATCATCCCTGGCGATGACGCCGGGCTATCACTCCGTCAGCGTCATCAGAATATCGGCATACCAGGTGCAGTTCAGACCGAGGGCCTCGTCCTGATCCTCGTCGCGATTGCCCAACAGGCGCGTGGAATGGATGCCGAGCAGATGCCAGGGCAGTTCACCCTCGACGCTGGCGCGTTTGACCACCGGCGCACCGCTCAGACCGCGATGGGTGCGCCCGTCGGTGAGAAAGTAGCCGAGCCCGTGGAAACGCAGACCGAAGGACGATGCCAGCCCGGCATGGCGCGCCACCGGCATGCGGTGCAGGGTGTCCTGAAAACCCAGCGGGAAGCCCACCACCAGCAGCGTCGAGCCAATTTCCACATGCTCGTCGGCTTGCAGCAGGTGCTGCGGGGTGAAGGCCTGGTAAGCACCGTTGTCGGGAAGGGCGGCCTGATCCAGCTCGATCACCGCCACGTCGATCTCACCCGCGCCATCCATACCCTGGCGCCACAGGTGCTGGTCGCCGTCATACAGCGGAATGGAAAAGCTGACGGTGCTGGCCAGGTTGTCTGCGTCGGTATGCAGCTCGATCTGCAGGCTGTCCGGCTGATGGCCGCTCGGCTCGTCGAGCACCACGTGACGGCTGGTGACGAGAAACAGCCGTTGATCCCGGCGGAAGAAGAAGCCACTGGCATTGGTCAGTATCTGCCCAGTCGCCAGCGTGGTGATGCGTGCAGCACTCAACATCAGGGAATCGATCATTGCCAGGGCCTCCTGCCGGTGTGTGGCTTATCGACTGACTGCCAAAACCGTGACAGGTTCGTCTGGTTGCATGGACCGTCCGCGATGGTGGATGTAAAAAGCGACATCCACCCTACGAGGCCGTCACCTTGCGCATGCACGTCATGGGCTTGCCGGCTCATCCTCGTTGCGATCCAGCGCCACCTGGCGAATCGACAGGCGAATCTCCGCCGGCAGCACGCGCTTGGCGGCGCCTTCGGCCAGTTCGCTAAGCAGCGGATGATGGCTGAGCTTGCCGGCCTCGTCCTGGCGCAGCACGCCCTGATCCAGCAGGCTCTGGATGAAGTGGCGGAACAGGCTCTTGTCGAAGAACTCCGGTGCGTTCAGGCCATGCAGGATCGACAGGCGCTGGGCCATGACCGTGCACAGGTCTTCCAGCTCCTCGGCGCTGATCGCGTTCTGCCCGGCGTTGAGCAGCAGGGCGATGGCCATGTAGAAGCGCTGCAGGGTCTGCGCCACCGAGCGCGACAGCAAGGTCAGCAGCACGAACTGGCGCGAGCTGGGCGCCGGGCGCACGTACACGTCGCCTTCGACCTTTAGCAGGCCCTGTTCGACGAAGGCTGCCAGCCACTGGTCGATCACGCCTTCCAGCTCGCTCTGTTCCCAGCGGATGAACAGCTCGGACTGCAGATACGGATACAGCGCGCCGGCGTAGCGCAGGATCTGCTCGCGGCTGATCCGCGCGCTGCTCTGGAAGAAGCTCGCCAGCAGCGCTGGCAGGGCGAAGATGTGCAGCACGTTGTTACGGTAGTAGGTCATCAGGACGGCGTTCTGCTCGTCCAGATAGAGAATCTTGCCCAGCGCATCCTTCTGTTCGGCCAGCAGATCCATGCCCTTGACGTGCTCGATCAGCGCCGCGCCGTCGCCGTCCGGCAGGGTGGTGTGCGGCGAGTAGGGCACCGCGCGCAGCAGGGCCAGGTAGAGGTCGAGCACACGCGCCAGGGCGCGGTCGTCCAGGGCCAGCTTGCTGGTGGACAACAGCGCCAGGGCCACCAGGTTGACCGGGTTGATCGACGCCGCCTCGTTGAGGTGACGCGCCACGCGCTCGCCGAGGCGGTTGGTGGTGTCGTTGAGCCAGGCCGGGCGGTACTGCGGGGCCAGCTCCTGTTCACGCCAGCCGGGCTGCTGCTGGTCGAGGAATTCCGCCAGCTTGATCGGCTCGCCGAAGTTCACCGAGACCTGGCCGAAGCGCTGCTTGAGTGCGCCGAGCACCTTGAACAGGTCGAAGATCGACTCCTTCTTCTTGCTCGCGCCACGCAGTTCGCCCAGGTAGGTGCGGCCTTCCAGCACGCGCTCGTAGCCGATGTACACCGGCACGAAGACGATGGGCAGGCGGTTGCTGCGCAGGAAACTACGCAAGGTGATGGCCAGCATGCCGGTCTTCGGCCGCAGCATGCGCCCGGTGCGCGAGCGGCCGCCCTCGACGAAGTACTCGACCGGGAAGCCTTTGCTGAACAGGGTGTGCAGGTATTCGTTGAACACCGCCGTATACAGCGGGTTGCCCTTGAAGGTGCGGCGCATGAAGAAGGCGCCGCCACGACGCAGCAGGCCGCCGATCACCGGCATATTGAGGTTGATGCCGGCGGCGATGTGCGGCGGCGTCAGGCCGTTGCGGAACAGCAGGTAGGACAGCAGCAGGTAATCGATGTGGCTGCGGTGGCAGGGCACGTAGATCACTTCGTGGCCTTGGGCGATGTCACGCACGCCTTCGACGTTGTGCACCTTGATGCCGTCGTAGATCTTGTTCCAGAACCAGCTCAATACCAGTTCCAGGAAGCGGATCACCGTGTAGGTGTAGTCCGAGGCGATCTCGTTGCCGTAGCGCAGCGCCTGAGCTTCAGCCTTCTCCAGGCTGATCTTCTCGCGCTCGGCTTCCTCGGCAATCGCCTGGCGCACCATCGGGTCATGCACCAGGCCCTTGACCAGGTTGCGCCGGTGCGACACGTCTGGGCCGATCACCGCTGCCTTCTGGTTGCGGAAGTGCACGCGCAGGATGCGGTGCACCATGCGCAGGGTGCGCTCCTGGCCCTTGTCCTGCTCGACCAGCTCGCGCAGGTGAATCGGCGTGGAGAACTGCACGCGGGTCTTGCGCCCGAGAATCAGGATGCTCACCAGCCGGCGCAGGCGCCCGGTCACCGCCCAGCTGTCGGCGAACAGCAGTTTCCAAGGGCTGGTTTCGCGGTCCGGCGACTGCCCCCAGAACACGCTGACCGGGACGATCTGCGCATCATCCACGGCATGCTGGCTGAGGGCGGTGACTACGCGATCCAGGGTTGGCGAGATGCCGCGCTTGTCCTGGCGGCCGAACCAGTCCGGCTCCGGCGTCAGGTAGAAGAAGGCGGCGGGCTCGATGTGTTCCCCGACCGCTACCGGCAACACCGGGCGCGGCAGGCCGGCCTTGGTGCACTCGCGGTCGACCACCGCCAGGTCGCTCACCGACGGCTGCTGCAGCACGTAGAACACCGGCTTGCTGCGGTCGAGCTTGAGGGTGAAGGCGGACTGGTTGATGGTTTCCGAGCGTACCCAGAGGTACAGCAGGCGGCGCAACGATCCGAAGACGAGGCGGCGGAAGGGGGAACGGGTCATACGGACTCTGCTTGTATGGCAAAACGAGCGGTGGCTCGGGAAGGGCGCTAGTGTGCCGCAAGCCCGCCTGGCCGGCAAAAAACTTCCGGGAGAAGTTTTTGACGTCGCTCCGCGACGGCCCTTGAGGTGGCCGCCATGGATGGCAGGACACAAAAACTCTCGCGTCCAGGCGGTCAGCCCGGCCAGCATGCAGGCAGCGTATGACGAAAAAAAGGTCGACGACTCAGCACCCGTTGATCAACAGAACCGTAAAGCGGGTCTCGGGTTCCCGATCAGAATGCCGAGTCAGACTGACCCGATGGTGCGGATCGCCTCCTGACCTGCTGGTTGCGTTGGTGTACCGGGTAGGAGCGAGCTCTGCTCGCGAAGCTTTTGTGCTCGGGGATTCGCGAGCAGAGCTCGCTCCTACAGATGTCCTTGTACGGTGGGCCGGGCGGCGTACCGCTTCAGCCGATCACTTGCTGCGACGTTGCTGCAGGGTCGTAGGGTGGGCTTCAGCCCACCAAGTTGTGATTTCGCAATCCACTTGCTGCACCGCGAACCCCTCACGCCAACTTCATCACCACCACACCAGCCGCGATCACCGCGCACGCCAGCAGACGAATCGGTCGCAATCTTTCCTTGAGCAACACCACCCCCAGCAGCACGGCGAACACCACGCTGGTCTCGCGCAGGGCCGAAACCAATGCCACCGGTGCCTGGGTCATGGCCCAGATAACGATGGTGTAGGCCGCCATCGACATAGCCCCACCGGCCAGCCCGCCACGCCAGTGCGGGCCCAGCTCCAGGAAGGCCCGCGGCCCACGGCTGATGGCCAATACCACCGCCATCACCACACCGTTGACGGTGAACAGCCACAGCGAATAACTCAGCGCATCGCCATTGTTGCGCGCGCCCATGGCATCGCTGAGGGTGTAGCCGGCGATGAACAGTGCCGTCATCAACGCACAGCCCAGCATTGCCCCCTGTGGCGCCTTGTGATGGCCGCCACGTAGCGCCATCAGCCAGATGCCCAGCACCAGAACCAGCAAACCCAGCAACTGCAGGGCGCTGAGCCCGTCATGCAACAGCAGCAGCGAGAGCAGGGCGACCATCAGCGGCGAGCTGCCCCGAGCAATCGGGTAGACCTGGCCCAGGTCGCCGTACTGGTAGGCGCGGGCGAGGAAAAAGTTGTAGCCGATATGCAGCAGCGCCGACAGCGCGATCCACGGCCAGGCCGAGGCTTGTGGCAGCGCCACCAGCGGCAGGGCGCAGAGCGCCACCAGGCCGGCACCGATCTGGATCAGCGTGGCGGTGAGAAAGCGATCCAGACCAATCTTGAGCAGAGCGTTCCAGCCGGCATGCAGGGCAGCGGCGGCGATGACGGCGAGAAAGACCGTGGTTTCCAAGGCGGGCCTCGAAGGCAGGCGGTTATCGAAGAAATTCAGCAGGAGCAGTGCGGATACCGCTCGGCTCGATGTGATGTGGCTGAGGTGCCGTGTCGGTCGTCAGTCTGCCGCAAGCTCGATTTTCGGGCAAAACCCGTTACCGCATGATGGCAGCACAGTGGCGCAACAGTGCCTATGATTCAACGCAAGGCGATGGATCACGCCCCGCGACGCTGAACCAAAGGGCAACAGACCCTTGTCCTCGACAACTAGAAACAGCCCGCCCGTGAATGGCTTGGAGAACAAGGCGATGACCCCGCCCAGCACGCCGATTGACGCGCATGACGCCGTCGCTCGACGCCCTCGAATCGCAACACCCTTGAACCTGCTGATCGTTCTGGCGAGCGTATTCGTTGCCGTTGTCTGGCTGATCACCCTGCAACGCATCGCCTTCGAACGTGAGCAGGCGCTGGCTGCGGAAATGGAAGCCAACTCCAGTCTGGCCATCGCCTTCGAGCAGCAGGTGTTCCGCGCGCTGAAGGCGGCCGAGCAGGTGGCGGCTTTCGTGCGTGAGCAGTACCGCCGGCAGGGCAAGGCCATCGACCTGCGCCGCTGGGTCGAGGAGGGCGTGATCCGCGAGGAGATGTTCACCATCGTCAGCGTGGTGGACGAGCAGGGCGATATCGTCAGCAGTAGCCAGAACACCGGCCCGGTCAACTACGCCGACCGCGAGTTCTTCACGGCGCAGCGCGATGCCCGTATCGATCACCTGTTCATCAATCAGCCGGTACTCGGGCGGGTTTCCGGGCGTTGGCTGATCCCCATGTCGCTGCGTATCGAGCGAGATGACGGCAGCTTCGCCGGCGTCGTGGTGATGGCCGTGCGTCCAGAGGACGTCACGCGTTTCTTCCAGCAGGTCGATCTGGGCCCGCAGGGGCTGTTGGAGCTCGCCGGCCTCGACGGCGTGGTGCGTGCGCGCAAGATCGGCGCACGCAGCGAATTTGGCCTGGGTGCCGAGTCGCTGGCCTGGTTCCAGCGGCAAAAGCTGCATGACGCCGATGATTTCCACGACAGTGGCGAGGGGCTCGATGGCGTCGCCCGTATCGTCAGCTACCGCACTATGAGCGGTTATCCCCTGATGATTACCGTGGCCACCGGCTACGACGAGGAGATGGCGACGACCTTGCAGCGGCGCTCCACCTACCTGATGGCCGCAGTCGGCGTCACCCTGGTGGTCATGCTGTTCGTTGGCCTGTTGGCGCTGATGCTGGTTCGCCAACGTGCGGCCACCGATGCCCTGCAAGGCAGCGAAGCGCTGTTTCGCGCCACCTTTCACCAGGCGGCCATGGGTATCGCCCACATCAGCCCCGAGGGTCGGATACTGCGGGTCAACGAGAAGTTCGCACGCATGCTGGGGCGCCCGGCCGAGGCGCTGCAAGGCGCCAACATTTTCGACCTGAGCGACGCTGAAGTAGCTGCCGCAGCCCGCAGCTTTCTGAGCGAGCAACTGGTCAGCGAGGCACGTGCGCTTTCCCCGGAAATCGAGAAAACCTATCGGCGTGAGGATGGTTCGCTGATCTGGGTATGCGAGGCCTCGAGCGTTGTCCGCAATCGCCATGGTCACCCGGAGTTCCTGGTGCTGGTCACGCAGGACATCACCGAGCGCAAGCACCTGGAAGCGCGCCTTTGTCATGACGCCGAGCATGACGCCCTCACCGGGTTGGCCAACCGCGTCAGGTTCCACCAGCGGCTCGACCAGGCGCTGGAGTCCGTGCGCGACCAGCAGCAGCTGTGCGCCGTGCTCTATATCGACCTGGATGGATTCAAGGAAATCAACGACCGCCACGGTCATACGGCTGGCGATAGCCTGCTGCAGATGGCCGCCAGGCGGCTGGAAGGTTGTGTGCGCAGCACGGACACGGTCGCACGCTTCGGCGGTGATGAGTTCGGCATCGTCCTCGGCAATCTGCACGGCAGTCAGGATTGCGAGACGGTGGCGCTCAAGGTGCTGGATGTGCTGGCCAAGCCGTTCGATCTGGACGGCAGCATGGTGCGGATATCGGCGAGCGTGGGCGCCGCTCTGTTTCCGCTGCACGCCGAAGACGGCCAGGACCTGCTGAAACGTGCGGACCAGGCCATGTACGCGGCCAAGCACGCGGGCAAGAACCGCTTTCACAGCGCTGACGGATAGGGCTGATGATGGCCTGAGCAGCCATCGTCGGATCTTCGCCTGAATACCTGTGACGGCTACTGGTCCGCGACAGGCTGAGTCGAAACGCCCTGTTCGCCAGCCACCAGCAGTTGCCTGCGCCATTTCCACTCCAGCATGCCCAGGCTTCCAACGAACGCAGCCTCGCCGAGCACATGGCAAAGCCCCGCTAGCGTCATGAGCGGGGCAAAGGTCGCCGCGATGCCAAGGCATGCCAACGCCCAGAATCCGTTGGCCACTGCCAGCAGCTTGATCAGCGCTTCGGCGCGCCGCATGCGAATCGCCAGCGAAAAGGAAAAGCAGGCGTAGGCGATATTGACCGCGCCGATGAAACTCAGCAGCTCGCCGGGCAGGGCATACCAGCCGCTCAACCAGGGGGCCAGCAACAGGACCACAACGCCCGCGCTCGCAGCGGCCATGCAGTCCAGCCAGAGGATATGCCTGATCATTCCCATGAGGTTCGCCTCAAGCGCTGCGCCGCTTTTGCACGGCCAGCAGGAACAGCAGGGTAAAGGCGATCACCAGCAGATCCAGGGCGATGGCGGGCGCGGCCTTGCTCAGGTAATCCTGGCCATGGATCAGCAGCAGCGACACGAAGATGGCCTTGCTCAGCGCGGCAATGACGGCGCAGAGAACCCGATGCTTCGGGCTCAGCGCGCCATAGATCAGCAGCACGCCCATCAACCCGACCAGCGCCGACCAACTGCGAACGACCAGGGATTGCAACTGCCCATCGAAGGATGCGCCGAACATCGACTGCAGCGCCTCCTGGGAACCTCCAAAAACCGGCTGTTCCCATTAAAATCTGAGCCCCCGCCCCCCAGGACAGCTAGCCCATGCTAAGCCTATTTGCCGACCAGGAACGTGAAGCGAAACTCGACAGCTTGGGCGATCCGCTGGCCCTGCTGAACAAGCATGTCGACTTCCGCCTCATGGCTGAGGAGATCGACCGCTGGGTTCCTCGCCCGAGTCGCGCTAAAGGTGGCAGGCCTCCGTACCCGACAGAGCTCATGACGCGCCTGCTGGTCTTGCAGCAGTTGTTCAACCTGTCCGACGAACAGATGGAGTTTCAACTACTCGACCGCATGAGCTTTCAGCGCTTTGCCGGGCTGAAGAACACCGCACGCGTGCCGGATCGCAATACGATCTGGAATTTTCGTGAGCGGCTCGTTCAGGCCAAGGTCGAGCATCTGATTTTTGATGAAGTGCAGCGCCAACTGCAGCTCAATGGCTTCAACGCACGCGAAGGGCAGATCATCGATGCCAGCATCGTTCGCGCCCCGATTCAGCACAACACGGCTGAAGAGCAGGAAGTCGTGAAGCAGCGGGCAGCGCCCATCGAGTGGGAGCCGGCCAAGCGCCGACAAAAGGATGTCGAGGCGCGCTGGACGAAGAAGCATGGCAAGTCGTACTTCGGCTACAAGCTGTCGGTCAGTGTGGATCGCCGGCACAAACTGATCCGCAACGTGCGGGTGAGCGATGCCGCCGAGGCCGACACACTTCACTTGGTCGATGTACTGGATCGAGGGAACAGTAGCCGTGACTTCTGGGCTGATCGTGGCTATCACGACAAGCCACGCGAGCACTGGCTCAAGCTCAACGGATGGCGCCCGCATATTCAGCGCAAAGGACAAGCCGGCAAGCCCATCGGCGAGCGGGACAAGGCTCGCAACAAACGTATCGCCAGCCCACGGGCTCGGGTTGAACACATATTTGCCAGTCTGGCGCAGATGGGCGGCAAGACGATCCGCAGCATCGGATTGGCACGCGCGCAGTTTGGCCTGACGATCAAATCAGCGGTGTACAATCTGAAAAGGATGTCGAGCCTGCTGGAGATGGCGTGAAAATGACAACAGGCCGGTTTCTCCGGCCTGCATTCCGCCGATTGCGATAGGTACTGGCCGCATATTCTTTGTGCTAGGCACCTCTTCACGCCTTGTGTTCAGGTCAGAATCGGGTTTTTAGAGGTACCCTCCTGTGGAGCGAACAGGCCGTAGAACATGGTCGCCGTGAGAACGCCGGATAGCAGCATCAGCCATCTGAAATTGCGCGCAATGAAGTCCATCAATGTTTACGTCCTTGTTGGGATGAGCGGGGGAGAGTCCATATACACTTGCTAGAGGTTAATCCTCTACGGAGAAGTGCTTTTTGGCCAGCTCTTTAGCTAGCTGCAAACCTTCCTCTGTTAAGTAAACTGACTCCGATTTGCCTTTGGGGTCGCTGATATAGCCTTTTTTAAATAGCTCTTCCATAACGCTGAATTCTATCCGTTTCCAAGCCCTGCCGTTCTCAAACTCAAACACTCCAAGCAGTGCTAGAACAACTTCCGAAATTTTTTGATCGTCGTATTTCATGGTTGTTGGCCTCGATGTGCGTGAATAGTCTCTAACGCGAAGCTCAGCCGTGCGCTTTAGCGCATCGGCTGGGGCGTACTGTTACAAACCTCATTGGAGGCCGAAGTTCTCCATGAAGTGCTCATAAAACTCTATTTCTTCCGGTGAAAGCTCTTCGTCACCATTAAGAATAGAATCTACAGCCTCTGATAGGTAGAAGCGCTCGTCCGAAGTGCCAGTCTGCAACTGTGAAGCAGCTAACTCAAGCAACTCTACTGCAGCATCCGGGTCGATGGCATTCTCGTTGGCCAGCTCAATAGCCGCCAGAAGCCTTACAATTGCTATTGCATTCGCGTTGGTCATAGGTATTTGTGACGTTTGGTTAAGGGGCGGGCTTTAGCCCGTCCCAGTGAGCGGAGCGAACGATTTGAACCGCTAGTTAGGTGTTGAGCGCCGGCCTTAAACGAAGCGCTACGATAATAGAAATTGGACCGACAAGTAATAATAAAGGGTGTGGCCATGTGTGCAGTTCAAAAAGCATAGCCAGATTGGCTTCCAGATTGTCAGTATAGAAAAATAATAGTATTGGCGCGCCTTCAATGAAAGCCAAGGCTATAAATGAAAATATGGAAAGTAGCCCAAAGAATGAAGAGGACTGCTTCCACGCCAAGAAGGCTGCATAAGCAAATAGTGCGTATGCAATGAGTAAAGGCCAATACACATTAGGAATTCGTATGGTTTCCACAGGACTCTCTCTTGTAAGCACCTAACGATTAAGCTAAGGGGCGGGCTTTAGCCCGTCCCAGCGAACGAAGTGAGCGATTTGAGCGCATTGTTATACACTTACGAGGTATATCCAGCATCTCTAGCAAGTTTAACTATTTCTTGCACATCGCTTTCTTGTATTCTGTCAATTAGTGATATTTTCTTTCCAATTCCATTTAGCGATGTACCAAATACAATGCCTGTATTGGATTCTGGGTTAATCCAGAATCTGTCGTGGAATTCATTTGTTTGTAGATTGTTGATCGTGACGCTTGGCGCGACTGAGCGCATTGAGGATTGTAAATTTAATGCGTTTGGCCCAGTAATGTCATTGCATATAACAAAGATTTCTTCTAGAGACTGGGCTAGTGGATTAAGCAGGTTTTTCAGAAGACTTACAGTTTGCGGTGAGCCTTTAGCATAAAAATAAGGATCTATTATCAGCAGTTTTTTTGCTGGAGCTAGTTTTTCTATAAATTTTAATATTGCTTCTTCTATAAAATTAAAATCCATCGAGGGTGATGTAATGTCCTCCATGCTTATGCTTCCATGAAGCAAGGACGATAGTCCGTTTTCAGCCACAAGCTCCATGACATCAAATGCAAATGCACGGGCCGGACTTGTAATTTGACTTATTTCGTACCTGCTTGTGAAACCTAATTCATTTAGCTTGTCTATAAATTCCATGTACGTATTTTTAGAGTTATCTATTTTTATTCTTAAAATAACTTCATTGCTCATGCTTGAGTCCTTTCGTGCTTGTATATAACGTTTGGTTAAGGGGTCGGCTTTAGCCGGTCCCGAGTGAGCGAAGCGAGCGACTTGAACGCATTGTTATAAGCCACTAGCCTAGTAAATTTCAATTCGAATATTTGGACTCGCATGCACGCGAACACCGTAAGGAATTGCTGACTCTCCGTCGTACCGATTGCCAAAACATTTTGCAGGTGCGAACTCTAAGTACTCATTGGGCCATTTTTTAACATAGCGTACGCCCGAGCACTCAAGAAGCTTCATGGAGAATAAGGGTTGTTCGGCGTCGTTATGAGAAAGCTCAAAGTAAACGTCCCCATCGTACGGGTATATCGCTAACCCGGATTTCTCATGAGGCCGGCAGGCGTGG
>Ga0308008_1000809_pt1 | contig 11466 bp, 9 predicted proteins | sample Neamet125_FD_203140 | JGI IMG/M metagenome (GOLD analysis project Ga0308008, IMG submission 203140) | Marine microbial communities from water near the shore, Antarctic Ocean - #125 | ecosystem: Environmental > Aquatic > Marine > Unclassified | place: Southern Ocean | collected 2014-07-24
TTATAGAAAACTGCGTCAAAAATGACAGGAAATCACAAAGAGAATTTTATGAGCGAACATTGCCATATTTACGCGCTACAATCTCTCGCTACTTATTTCATCAAGACTCCATTCAGGATGTGCTCCAGGAAACATATATCAAAATATATAAATATTTAAAAAGATACGACGCAAATAAAGGTGGAATAATGACTTGGATATCCAAAATAGCAGTAAATACAGCCATTACCCATAATAATAAATCAACGAAAATGAAGTTTGAAGACACAAATAATTTCAATGAAATAACCTGGCCGAATGCTATAGAATTAATGACTGTTGAAGAGGTTGTTGCTCAACTTAAAAAGATGCCTACAAATTTATATCTCGTTTTTTCAATGTTTGTAATAGAGGGATATAGTCATCGTGAAATTGCAGTCATGTCAGGAATTACAGAAGAAGTTTCACGTCAAAGATTAACAAGAGCGCGAAAATGGGTTCGAACAAGTGTTGGGCCGCACTCATTTGAGAAATTAGTTAATGTATAATAGACAAACGCATGATTGATTTAGAAAAAATAATTAGACAAAAGTTATTCCAACAGAAGGTCCATTCAACAAAAATAGAAAAGGATCATTTATGGGACTCTATAGAGAAAGAGCTTGTAAGTGCTCCGAGGTCTACATATGAGACAATTTTTTTAAAGGCTTTCAATTCCAAGTTATTTAAAAGAAGCATGGCTGCTATGTTTTTCTCTTTAACCGCTATTGTCTCAAGCTATTTTATCTTCAACAGCTCAAATAGCGCGGAAAATAGAACGACAGGGGTGACAGAAAAAGAAACCGTCAATCAAAACGAAAGAAAAGCTTTAGACAGAAACGAGCCCTCAAATACAAGTAAAACAGAGTCAACGCAAGAAAAGCAGACTTCAGTTTACGAAACAAAAGCCACAAGAATTACAAATGAGTCAATAACTCATGAGATTACAGATAACCCTTCACCAAGTATAGAAAACCAATCAAGAGAAAAAGCAATATTTGAAAGCGATCGAACAGACCAGAAAGATGTCATTTTAGAAAACACAATTCAAATAGCAAGCTTAATGGAGAATGATCAGACATCATTGATATTGAAAACGCTTAACCCAAAGATGATAAAATCGAATTACCCGAATGAAATTTTAGGCACCGCTATCTTCGAGGAGAAGGTTTCGGTTTTTTCATCTTTTAACGTGAGAATATTTGCTTCGACGACATGGAGTGATTTCAATTACCTAGACTCGGAACACAGTGAATTGTCGCAATTTAATAGTTATATAAAGGGAGATTGGAGTCTTGGCGCAGGCTGTATGATTGAGTTTAGTGCTCTCAGTCAATCTTGGGGTGTTGGATTAGGTTGGAATGAATACATACACAGGTTAGATTATGAACATGAAGAGACCTCCATAACAACATTACAAAATCAACTAATTTCAGTTGACATTAATGCAATAACAGGAGACACAGTTCAATTTTCATATGGTTCAGTAGACATAACTCAAACATCATTAAGAAGAGTCATTCATCACAATCGTTTTCATTCTATTTCAATACCGATAGAATGGCAAAAAAGTTTTCTAAGGAATAGATTTTCTGGTGGAATTGGGGTGGGTGTTCTAGCCCAAATCAGATCAAATGCTTCTGGAAAAGCTTTTGAAGATTTTGGAATAATATCAGATTATGGTAATGAGAATGTGTCATCTTTAAAACTGTATTTACTTCCAACATTAAGAACATACATGAGCTATCAATTTGCACCAACATGGAATATTGATATTTCTTCCAGATTTGGAGTACAAAATTATTCAAGCAGAGATTGGAGCGAATTATCAACTTCAAACTCTCCTGCTTGGGGCGGTAGACTTTTGCTTGGAAATGTTGAGCTTGGGCTCAAACATCAATTTTTTTATAAAAGAAATTAAAGCACAAAATTTTGATTGTCCTTTCACTTTAAACTTATCGGATTTTCCGCACCGCTTCTCCACCAAAGTTATCTTTTAAGATAACATTTAGATTTTTTGGTCTTGATTTTCAGGATTGAATTTGTCTAAAATTTTCTTGAGATCGTTGTCGAATTGTTTCGACTTCCAGCCTCTCTGCTCCACTTGAGAACAAAAAGCCCCACAGGTTATCCTGTGGGGCTTTTTGTTGATTTATAATCAAGCTTGTTTTTGCGTGCTTTTGTAACAGCTGCAAAGATCTACCTAAGATAATACTAGTATAGTTCGAGGGTTAGACAGCCCTTGTCGATGAAGACGGAACCCGACCAAGCAGAGTTTCCATCAGAAGCAATGTATGAATGTGTGCCACCTTCAAGATTGTTAAAAACAGCACAACCCGCTTGTCCGCAAAGAGGTGCAGAACCATATTCGTTTGTAATATTTGACGTAACTCCTTCAATTTCTACAACGGTTATTCCGTAACCAGAATCAGTCGCTTGCCAAAATGTAACGTCGCCACTTTTTGCAGTACAACTCTGTAGTAAAATTATGGTGAAACCAACAGCTAAAATATTTAAAAGTCTTTTCATTGTGATAAATTTTAATTTTCACAATAATAGTTATGAATTGATACCTTAAGTGTTCACTAATTCTATTTTCTTCAAATCCCCCTCAAAGTGTTTCGACTTTCCGCCCCTCTGCTCCACTTGATGATAAAAGTCCTTCTGCGATAGCAGTGGGGCTTTTTTGTTTCGCATACCTCGAGCCCAGCTTCTAGGTGAGTGCGGCATGAAAGCTCCTCCCACTTTAACAACCAAACAACTGATCCTCTGCCACCAATTTCAATAACTCGTTTTTGCCAGCTTTGGAGGAAAGAAATAATGCTGGGTTTGAAAAACTATATTTATTAGAAATGTCCATATAGAGGTCTGGAAATCCATCTTGGTCGATGTCTCCAGTCCAAATAAAATGAATCATGGCATCATCAAAACCAGCTTGCTCTAAGAAAATTTGTTCAATCTTCTCTCCGTTTTTCTCACCTGTTATCGTGAGTTGATAGTCTATGATTTGACCATACTGACCGATAGCACCAAACGCTTTAATGATGCAGTTTCCTAATTGCATCGATTCACCGGGCATCAAACTGTTTTTAAGGGTATTGTATGAGTCAATTTTAACATCTTGCGGAATTGCAATACCTGAGATGAGCAGTATGGGATCTTTGTCATGTCCTTCACAATAAATGCGTATTCCGCTCATTTCTCCATCTTCATCATCCATCGGACTGTGTATTGGTTTGGTGTTCAGTTTGGTTGTGTAACATTTAATGCTGTTGTCGAGACCATTACTGAACAAACCGACCCAAGTCATGTTTACTATGTTGGGGTCCACATCTCCAGCACCGTATGAAGTGGACGAAAGGATAGATATAACATCTGACATCATTTGTTCGGGTCTTTTGAAAATATTGTTAGACATTTTCAATCCTTCTTTATTCTGATTCGTATTTATCTTTTCATTAGGTGGCCAAGAATTATCATTATATGAAAAGTAAATATTTCCCATTGTATTTTTTTCAAAAACATTTTCTTTTATTTCAATTTGAGGACCTTGGTATATGATTCCGTATTGGCTGTTTTTATGAATGAAATTATTAGAGACTGTTAAGTTTTTTGTGTTATAAGCTGCAATTCCAACTATACCACTACCATTTAGGTCACATTTTTCGATTAAAATATTAGCCCCCCCTTCAATATGAATAACATTTCCAGTACAACCAGTCGGACCTTTTGGTTCGATGTGAGTTGCTTTAAAATTCATTAAAGTTATATTGTTACTATTTCGAATATATATAACATCAGCTGCCATATTTCGCATAATGAGAGTAGCATTATTTCCATCTATAGTAATATTTTCTTTTCCAAAAATTCTTATTGTATTATCTAGTTCATAAGTTCCTTTATCTAATTTAATATTACTTCCTGATTCAATATTGTCTAACAATATTGAATTTAGGTTGTTAATTGTTGTAATATTTCTCGAAGAATTACTCGAAGAATCACAAGAAAAAATAAATATTGAAGCGAAAATAATTAATGCCATCTTTTTCATTCATCAAACTTACTAAATAATTTGCTTAAAAAAGTTCCAACTCTTGCCTCCTGAGGTCACTCTAAATTCACGTAAAGTTCCTCACCAATCGATGTCTCAACTTCTCTAAATCTCCCTCAAATTGTTTCTACTTCCCGCCTCTCTGATCCATGCTAGTGATTAAATCCCATGGTAGATACGGAATTATTTGATGGGGAAATTGTTTGTACTTTCTAAAGTAAAAAGCTGCTATTAATATATTTCAGTCGTTCCAACTTATGCTGACCACTTACAAATTTGAGAAAAAAAAGCCCTCATACGAGGGCTGGATTAGAGAATGTAGAGAGTATTAGATCTCCGTAGATTTCACCATAGCGCTTGAGGCACCACTCTTTGAGACTAGCTCTGTCGTGACCCTTAAGCCACTTTGTACTCTTTCTTAACTCCTTTGCGAAAAGGGATCTGTCAAAACTGACCTTAGAGAGTACTTCCTTGCATAATTCTAACATGTAATTGAATTAGGATATTAGTTGGCTATTCAACGTACAATTTCGTGCCTTAGTGTTTACCACTATGTTAAAACGTGTAATTAGTTATCCACTAATTTGAAAGTCGCGGGGAAATAGTACTAGGACTAAGGGGTGTGTTCGTGGGCGCTGTCGATGATGTAATTCATTTGGTATATATCATCAGCGTTAAGACGAAGCTTACCGGCGAAAGTCAGTCTCTCGTCAGTAGCATATTCTCGAGGAGCTTTACCGGCGAATTGGAGGTCGACTACAGTTTCTGGTCCTGCACCACCGCAGAAGAAGCAGTTCGCGAAAGGGTAGCGGCTGAGGACATAGAAATCTTCATCTATATCTACTGGAATAACGTAGCCTGTGATGTAGAAATCTTCTCCTTCTGACTTTTGGATGTCTTTTCCGAAAATCGGTTTCCAGTAATATGCTTTTAATTCCTCCAGGTATACATCCTTGAATTCTACATCGCTCAGGTGTTGCCAAGTGAGCTCCGTGTATTCTATTCCTTCGTACGAGACAGGTTCTTCTGGGATGACCAGAGATTTAGCTTCGGCAACGGTGAAGATTTGGTCTTTCATAGCCTCCGCTTCAGGCGAAGGATGACACATGCTACTCCAGTTAAGCGCAGTGAGCGCTATCAGTCCCATGAGACCAGCGAGCCAGCCAGATCGTATGATGTTAGGATTCTTCATTCGTTGGAAAGCGTCTTGGAGATATCTAATTTTAGAGTTTTAAAAGCGGGAATTGCCGCAGCTAATAGCCCTACAAATGTAGCGCCTAATGCTAAGTAGATTTCAGAACTTAACAATTCTAGGCTACTGATATCGTATTTAAATTTATCCTCTATGGCCGTTGCTAGAACCATGATTCCGATTCTACTGATGATTAATCCTAGCAATACACCACCGAGACTTAAAAGGCCGCCTTCAAGAAGCAGGAGTTTATAAAGTGTTCCCGGAGTACCTCCCATAGTTCGCATAAGTGCCAGTTCATATCTGCGGGCTTGCATGTTTTCAAATACCGATATGAAGATGCTTGCGAAACTTAGTGCCATAATTAATAATGCGATAGCTCTAAGGGTTGATGCTCCTATTCCGAATTGTTGGTTGAGTCGATTTATCTCGATAGCCGGGAGGGCCACCTGCATATTCGTCTCTCTCAAAAGATTCGGGAGCATTAGGATGGCCATAGGGGTGCGTTTCTTTAAAAGGACAGCCGTGATTTCCCGTGAATTGTATATCTCTTCTTCAGAACGTGTTTCATCTTCGTGACCGGCATGTACGCCCCAAACACTTTCAATTCCGGTTAGAATAAGCTGATCTAGGACTGAGCCGCTAGGAGCGAAGATGCCTACTACTGTAAACGCTAGATCGTCATGCACGTCAGACTCATCCGTTAATCCGTGTGAGCTGAAGAATTTATCTCCTATAGCTAGGCCTGACTTGATGGCTACTTCTGCGCCGAGAGTTACTTCAAATGGCGACACCCATAATTCTCCGGAGGCGATTTCTACTCCGTAGTGTTGAGGGTAGGAATACTCTGTACCTACAATTCTGAAGCTTCGGTAGTTATCTCCGTACGCGAGTTTAATTCCAGATTCTATCGTGGGGTGTTTAATGACTTCCTCTGCTTCTCGGAGAGAGATATTTCCTGTGGGTGCATCTATGTGATAGACGTTAGCAAGGATTAATTGTAGGGGAGAACCCTTTGCCCCGAGCACGATGTCTATGTCCTTGATGTTGCGCTCAAACTGATCGTTCAATTGCTTTTCAGAGATCATCATCAAACTCACCATCCCCACTCCGAAAGCGAGAAGGATAGCACTCAAGGCGGTTTGGAGTGGCTTAGAGGTAAGGTTGCGACGCGCTATATAGAATAGTTTCATATCGCGGGGGTATTGAGATCGATTCTGTCAGAATATCTGGACTTTAATCTCGAATCGTGTGTTACTACGATGAGTGAAGCTCCTGCTCTTTTCGTCTCTTCCTCCAGAAGAGAAATCACGGCTTCTGTACTATTATCGTCGAGGGCCGAAGTGGGTTCGTCAGCAAAAACTACAGAGGGTTTATGAATTAATGCTCTTGCGATAGAAACTCTCTGCTGTTCTCCCACACTTAAAGACTTAGTGAGTGAATGTGCTTTGTGTCCCACATTTAATCGGCCTAACAATTCATGTGTTCTGGATTCGAGCTCTTCGGAAGTTAGTCCGCCCGAAGAGAGCAGATTAGGTAGGGCAAGGTTTTCTAATACCGTTAGACTCTGAACGAAATGTGATTGCTGAAAAACTATTCCCAATTCCTGCCCCCTTAAATTATCTAATTCCCTATCGGATAAACTTCTTATAGGATTTTCATTTACTATGACCTCTCCAGAATCAGCTCTTAATAAGCCACATAATAAGTGAAGTAGAGTGGTTTTTCCAGAACCAGAATCGCCTAAGATTAACAACTGCTCCCCAGGCTTACAGCTTAGGTTGGGAAACGAAAGCTTGCTTTTAGATCCATCGTAAGTATATGTTAAATCACTCGTTGCAATCATGTGTCTAAGGTAAGGTTAGGTGTAGCTTCGCAGTATGAAATTATTACAGCGACTTTCAAAGTATTTGGTGGGTGTTATGATAGGGTTAGGTATGACCTATGTTATGTTCAGCGAGAGAGGCTGCATGGATTGGTTACCGGGTAAAACCATCAAGAAGGAAATCTTCAGGAAAAACATTAAACCTATTGAAGAAGCTGAATGTGTTTTAAGATGCGGTGGGTTAAATGATGGTGATATAATAGAGCTAGTAGAAGAGGGTAGTATTAGATATAAAAAGAGTGGGCCTCGCGAATTTCCACGTAGATATTTAATCGAAGGTGATGGAGCTCTTAAGTCGGCAACATTTCTGTTAACCGATACTGCAAGTACTGTAATTGAAATAGTGTTAGCTTCCGATAAGACCTGTAATTGTAATTAATGATGACTAGAATCTTAACTATAGGTCTCGCTCTATTTATTTTTAACTTCACAGACAGTATATTCTAATATTAGCAGTGGGTTTGGGTGTTTCGGCTTAGCTTCTGAAACGATAATTGTGATAGATTAATTTAGTTATTCCGATATCACACATGTATTTAGACTGAGTCTAAATACCACTTTCTAGGTATTGTATTTTCATTATTGATAATGAAATATTTGCACCATGAAAACAACACACATTCTCTTTTTCCTTGCTACAACTTTAGCTTGTAACTTATCACTCGCTCAAGATTCGTCCACGCGCATGGATACGATTTTACACTCACTTCCTGAGGCTACCATTTCTGTTGCAGGACTAGCTTCAGGAGCTTCTGGTCTCGATGAGGTTCCGGGCTCGTTACATCTTATTACTTCGTTAGAGCTTGCGAAATTTGCATACACTGATCCGTTAAGAGTTTTGATGACTGTACCAGGAGTGAATTTCACGGAGGAAGATGGTTTTGGGCTACGCCCTAACATAGGATTAAGAGGATCCGGAACAGAGCGCAGCTCCCGAATAACCTTAATGGAAGACGGAATTTTAATAGCGCCGGCTCCTTATACAGCTTCGTCTGCGTATTACTTCCCCTCTATTGCTAGAATGTCTTCAATAGAAATCCTTAAAGGTTCATCCCAAATCGCATTCGGACCTCAAACCACTTCAGGGGCGATAAATCTTATTTCTACATTAATACCTACAGTGTCAGAAACACATTTTCTTTTTGAATCGGGTTCTTTCGGGAATACTCAAATGCACCTAACTTCGGGAAATACCCACCATACAGATAAAGGTTCGTTCGGATATCTAGTTGAATTTTTGCAGATTGGATCTGATGGGTTTAAGGTGCTAGATAATGGTGGTGATACAGGTTTTTCAAAATCTGATCGCCTTATGAAATTGCGTTGGGATGCTATGGCGACTGCTACGATTAAGCAATCGCTCCAGCTGAAAGTTGCTTCCGTTGAAGAGCAGTCTTATGAAACATATCTAGGGTTGTCATCTGCGGATTTCGCTCTTACGCCCTTCCGTCGTTACGCCGCGTCTGCTGAGGATGTTATGAATACGTCCCAAACCCAGTACGTTCTCACCCACACCATAACGCCTCTGGCGAACTTGGAGTTGAGGACTGATATTTACAGAACAGACTTTCACAGGAACTGGTATAAACTGGACCGCGCAGTTGATTCTACAGGAACTACTGTGAAGCTAGGTTCGATATTAAATTCTCCTGACGACTACTCTGAGACTTTCTCATATCTCAATGGCGGGAATACTATCGGAGAGGCTGGGTTAGACGTTAAGGCAAACAACAGAACCTACTTCGCTGAGGGTGTTCAACACCGTGGAATTTTCACCTTCGGTGAGAATAAACTTATTTACGGAGTGCGTGCCCATAGAGATGGGGTGGATAGATTCCAATGGCGTGACCGTTACACGATGTTAGATGGTGAGATGAGCTTATCTACGCCTGGTATTGCAGGCACAGCTGGAAATAGAGTGGAGTCAGCAGAAGCTATCGCCACATATGTACGCTCTATCCTACACTTCGGAAAATTTACCTTTACTCCTGGCGTACGTCACGAGAATATCACTTTCGAGAGATTCGATTACGGTTCTGACGACTTAGAGAGAGAGGGAGATGGCAATTACCGTTCTAACCCAGTTTCAGTAATCCTTCCTGGAGCCGGACTTAACTATGCGGTGTGCGAATCTCTTGACGGTTTTGTGGGAGTTCACAGAGGTTTCATTCCTCCAGGATCTTCACCTGATACAGAACCAGAAACGTCTATCAACACGGAACTAGGTCTGAGGTATTCTTTAAACTCACTTTCAGCTCAGTTAGTCGTATTCAATAATGACTATGAAAATCTACTTGGAGCTGATTTGGCTTCTTCAGGAGGAACGGGGTCTGGAGACTTATTAAACGGAGGTTCAGCTGTAGCTAAAGGTCTGGAGTTAGAGATAGCATATGATCCATTTGCTGACGGACCATTCGCATTCGATCATTTCGCGATGCCTACTAGAATAGCGTACACATACACAGATGCCCAATTCACAAGCGCATTCGATAGCGACTTCGGAGCTTGGGGAGAGGTTGAAGTGGGAGATAGACTACCGTATCTAGCGGAACATCAGCTATCGCTTATCACTTCCTTCGAAGTTGAGAAAATCGCAGTCGATGTTAGTGCACGTTACACATCTTCAATGAGAACTATCGCAGGCCAAGGTGATTTCATCGCCTCAGAATCTACTGACGCGACTACCATACTGGACGCTGGATTTAGATACACATTATCTGATTCGTTTACTATTTCTGTAGGAGCAACGAACTTGCTAGACGGAACATACATCGTTTCTAGTCGTCCTTACGGACTTAGACCTAACATGCCTAGAGCAATTAAGTTCGGAATCAGAGCTTCGTTTTAAGCTAGAGCTAAGAGGACAAAGGTCGAACGAGTTTAGGAGGATTGAGTCACCATGATGAGAACGAGCACTTAACGTATATACAGTGATTACCTTTTCATTAATTCATCTATCTACTTTTTCGAAGTATTCTTTTTGATATTCTCGGGATTCTCCACTACTGATGACTAACATAGCCTATAAATTTTGTGTACCATTTTGGTACAAGACACAATTTATCTTACTTAATGTAAAATCTTATTCTTATCTAGTAAAAGGGTTTTATCCTGTTTATCAGACTGGAATCGCGATTAAAAAGTCGTAATACATCTCACCGACTATTCCGTAGAGGAACCATACGGGAGCGTACTCTAAGCATATTACTTCCTTAAAATGAAATCGGTAGTCCTTGTAATTCCAAGGGGACACACCTACTATGGCTTTGATTAAAAGTCCAGCAATTAACTCAAGTAGGTAGAATGCAGCCATGTACACAAGGCCTTTGACTACCCATCCTATATCGGGGAATGTGCTCTGAACGAAAATATAGATGAACGGCACGACAGCATAGACTGGAAGCATCCACAGGTAGGTTTCTCCCTTAAGTCGGGGATCTCTGTACTTCACGAAATCCATAATTGAAGTTGCAATAACCTCCATTGTAATGCCGATGAAAATAAATCCTATTGTGGTTATTAGCGTTGTCATAATTGCCGTCTTCTTTCGGTTTCAATTCTGATGAGTTCGAGCTCGCGGGAGGTTTGGCCAGCTACGGAAGTGTTTTCCTTTGCTCGGCGGATGAGGTAGGGCATTGCTTCGCGGATAGGACCGTATGGAACGTATTTAGCGATGTTGTATCCGTGAGCGGCGAGGTTGAAAGTGATTTGGTCACTCATGCCTAGAAGCTGGGAAAAGCTAACTCTGGGATCGTCGTTGGGAATCCCTCTGGCGGCCATTTTCTCACAGACGAGCATGGTGCTATCGGCGTTGTGTGTGCCTACGAAAAGATAGATTTGGTCTATATTATCTAAACAAAACTCCACCGCACCATCGTAATCCCTATCAGTCGCATCCTTGTCCTTTTGTATTGGAGATTTGTAACCCTCGGCCAACGCTCTAGCTCGCTCCTTCTCCATATATGCTCCTCTAACTAGCTTCACACCCACTTTAAAACCTCCCTCTCTAGCTCTATGAGATAATGACTTCAAGTACTCTAACCTGTCGTGGCGATAGAGCTGAATGGTAGTGAAAACGATGACTGTTTCTCGATTGAAATCGGCCATCATATCCTCGGATATATCATCGATGTTATCCTGCAACCAAGTCTCTTCAGCATCAATCAAGACCCTTCCCCCAGCATCGGATGTGGCTTGGCATATAGAGCGAGTGCGCCTCAGTACTTTCTCCCAATCTTCTTCCTCATTCACCGTGAAGTCTTCAATCTTTTTCGATAGCAAATTGTGAAGAGAAAGCCCGCTGGGTTTGAAAACTGCGAA
>Ga0308008_1000811_pt1 | contig 11459 bp, 13 predicted proteins | sample Neamet125_FD_203140 | JGI IMG/M metagenome (GOLD analysis project Ga0308008, IMG submission 203140) | Marine microbial communities from water near the shore, Antarctic Ocean - #125 | ecosystem: Environmental > Aquatic > Marine > Unclassified | place: Southern Ocean | collected 2014-07-24
CAAAGGAGTAGACGTAGGTTATGGTGAACTTGCCTTTCAAGGAGCTTTGAGAGGTATTGAGAAAGTAGGTGCTGGTGTACAGGAACTAGGTAGGTCAGCTTTTACAGAGGTAACTGGTGTAGACGTCCTTAGTGATTGGAAAAATAACCGTCAAGAGTTAGAAAAAGATATAAGCGGCTATGTAGACAAAATGAATGGCTACGAAAAAGCAGCTTTTGGTGGTGCATATAATGTAGCAGAAACAGGCTCTGTAGTAGCTGCACTGCCTGCAACAACCGCTAAAGCAGTGCTAACCACCTCAGGTATAATGGGCGCTGCTTTATCAACTTCCGATGGTGAACTACTCTCGCAAGAGAGGACTATGAATATGCTAGTAGCTATGAACTCAGGCTTGTTACCTGCCCCCTTACTTAATGCAGGTAAGTATTTAGTCGGTAAAGCTGTGGTTGACCCTCTTTCAAAGGTTTTTAAAGGCTTCACTAAAAAGGGTGGAGAGAAAACAGCTATGGAAGGTGTGAAGACTGTTGAGGTACAAGAGGCAGTGGACGCAGCAGATAGATTAGGTGTCCGAATCACACCAGCAGAAGCTTCAGCAAACCAAGCTATATTAAAACGGGAATCTGGTGCTATGGGTGGTTTAAACCCTGAGAAAGCATTAGTAGCTCAAGAAATAAAAACTCAACGGGATACTGAGTTAGCCTCAGTCGTAGGTGATTTTGTTGAGAATATTGTACCTGAAGGTAGTAAGGCAGCTTCAGCGACTTTAAATGGGTTATACAAAACAGCCTTTGACGTAAAAATGTCTCCTAGGTTTCTTGTGAAATTAAGAGAAAATAATATATTCGCTTCTGCTGAGAAGAGGCTTATGGGTGACCCTGCAAAAGCTGCAAAGTTTATGGCATTACGGGAAGGTTCTTTAGGTCAGGTTGAATTGATTAGGCGTGAAATATCTAACAACGCTCACTCAGCAACTAAGTCTATAGATGCAGTAGAGAGAGCAAAAGCAGGTGCTTTATTGAGTGTGAACTCTTTAATAAAAGGTGCTTTAAAAAAATCTAGCCCTGAGTACGAACTTGCCTTGCCTATTGCTCAACGTGTAATTGCTAAGAAAAGAATACTAACCGATCTATCTAAAGTAAAAACAAAAGCGTCACCTACTGGTACAAGTATTTATGAAGCAACCCCTGATCAGTTTTATGATACAATATTAGCTACTCCTGAGAAACGAGGAGAGTTAGTACGGCAACTAAAAAATGTAGGCGGTAGTGGTCAAGCTGTTGAAGACCTTGCATTCATTCTTGCACGTTTAAAAAAGAGTCCTTTTACCGCTTTAAATGCCGCAGATCAAGGAGCTATGGCTCAATCAGGAACTTTTGGTATAGGTAAGGTAGGTATTGCAATAGGTAACACACTTGCGTATACGAAGGGTCGCCACAATCAGGCAATGTTAGATATAATAACAAATGGTAAATGGCATAACTCGTTGCGTAAAATAAAAGTAATTAAAGATCCTACAAAACAACGGGAAGCTCTTGCTACAGCATTAGCTTATATTACATCATCAAACGTAGCTGAGAACTCTAAAGAAAAAGAGCGGACAGCAGCACGTTAAACCATAGGCAACAAAAAGCCCTACTTAGGATTTACCTAGGTAGGGCTTTTTTGTGTCCGTAAGATTTAGTGCATCAGACCTAACTCTACTCCAGAAACATTTTTCCAGATCAAGTATTCATGTGGTAGCATCAACTCTTTAAAGATAGTCTCAATGGCAATGAGCAGCCTAAGAACCTCAGGTTTATCTCCATTGTCACCATACTCTAACTCTTCCTTAAGATCACTGTGGAACTGCTCTAGTGTTAGCTTAGTAATAGCTTCACAGTCAACTAAGTCATTCAAATTCATACTACTCATATTACCACCCCCAAGATTCGCCAGACATACCGTCTGCACTATAGTCAGTCACACGACCCTCAAAGAAGTTCTTGAAGCTGTCACCGTTTAATACCCAATCTAACCAAGGTAGAGGATTCTCTTCTATCTCCCAGTTAGGCTTAAGACCTAGGTTAGTTAGCCTACGGTCTGCTATGTATCTGATGTATTCTTTGACTTCACTAGCCTCAAGACCTTCCACACCTCCCAGTTCAAACGCCAGATCAATAACTTTATCTTCAAGCGATACAGCAGTTCGGTACATTTCATATATAGATAATTTAAACTCGTCATTCACTACCTCTGGATTTTCTTTAGTAAAGGTACGAAACAACTCTGTCATACCTGCAACATGGATTGTCTCGTCACGTATCGACCATTCAACTATCTCACACATGCCCTTAAGCTTACCGAAGCGTTGAAAGTTTAGCAGCATAACAAAGGCACTAAACAAACTCATACCCTCATTACATACTGTCTGTGCTAATGCCTTAGCTAACCCTTGCTTAGTGTCGGGGTTAAAGGTTTGCATAAACTCAAGCTTCTCAGCCATAGCATCGTACTCAAGAAACGCTGTGTACTCAGCCTCAGGAAAGCCTAGGGTATCGTTAAGCAAGGCGTAAGAGCGCATATGGATAGTCTCTCGCTGTGCAAATGATAGCATCATCATCCTAGCCTCATTGTTCTTGATACGTGGTAAGAATACATCTACGTAACTACCACCCACGATAACATCAGACTGTGTGAACAAACGTAGTATCTGTGTGATAAAGTTCTTCTCAGGTGGTGTTATCTTACCTGACTTCCATTGTGTTACATCTTCTTGTAAGTCACACTCCCATTCTCCCCAAGCTAACTTATCGTGTTCAATAGCTTGCTCAACAAAGCTTGAGTAGTTAAAGGGCTTGTATGCTGCTGATACTGTCAATAAACTCATTCTTCTTTATCCTTGGCAACTTAGACATTCGTCTTCATCATTATTAAAATCTGCTAGAGCAACACGTGTAGGCTTAACGCTTACCTTGTCTGCACTAGATCCTGCACTAGTCCTTAGGTAATACAAGCCCTTAAGCTTCTTATTGTAAGCTCTCAGGTGTACTTCATTCACATAGGCCTTATCTGTACCTGCTGGAAAGAATAGGTTAACACTCTGCCCTTGGCATATGAAAGGTTGTCTACTCGCTGCATGATCTATAACCCATCGTTGATCTAACTCAAAAGCAGTTTTAAATACTTGCTTATCCCATTCTTCCATCCATTCTAGGTGCTGTACGCTGCCCTCATGTAATAGTATAGACTTCCACTGCTCTGCTAGCCACTTAGGGTCGCTGTTGTAACCCTTAAGCACTTTAGCTAAATACTTGTTCTCTACTAGATGTGCGCCTACTCTTGTCCTGTGAGTAAAGGCATTAGACTTTAATGGTTCTATACTAGCAGAACAACCTGCAATGATACTACTGTTAGCATTAGGCGCTATAGCTAACAAGTGGCTGTTGCGCATACCTGCTACGTCAGGACAAGCCCCACGTTCCTCGGCTAAATACACTGATGCTGCCCTAGCTTGTGCTTTGATGTGGGTAAACATCTCAGTATTCAAAGCAGTAGCCATAGGAGACTCCCACGGTACGCCTAAGCGTTGCAAAGCACTATGGAACCCCATTGCCCCTAGTCCTAGTGAACGCTCTTGTGTGGCGCTGTAGACAGCCTTACGTAGCTCCTTAGGCGCATGGAAACAGAAGAAGCTAATTACGTTGTCTAACATAGTAATTAAATCTGATACCATAGTGGTGTCTTTCCACTCTTCGTAATACTCTAAGTTAACACTTGACAAACAACACACTGCTGTACGTTCATCTGATGTAGGTAAGTGTATCTCGTTACATAGGTTAGAGCCATGTATCTCTAATCCTTTCTCCTTCATGGATGGTGGTAAGTGTCTGTTAGCTTCATCAATAAAGTTTAAGTAAGGCTCACCTGTCCTAAAGCGTGTCTCAATTAGTCTCTCCCACAACTCACGTGCTGGTAGCAAGTCACGTACTGTCTTATCGTCAGGATCTACTAAAGGCCAAGGGTCACCAGCTACTACAGCATCCATAAACCTGTCTGTAATGTTAACTGCATTGTGAATGTTAAATGCCTTACGGTTTGGATCACCTCCTGTTGGTACACGTATATTAATAAATTCAATTATGTCTGGATGACTAATGTCCATGTAGGCTGCATAGGAACCCTTACGAGTCTTACCTTGCCTATAGGCTGTCATATCACTGTCAACAGTCTTTAGGAAAGGTATAGGTGAAGGAGCAACATCACTAACACTGCGAATGTCAGACCAATGACCACCCACTCCACCACCTTTAACAGACAACCATCGGAGTTCTGTAGAGTGTCCGATAAGACCATCAAGGCTGTCAGGTACGTAAGACAAAAAGCAGCTAATAGGTAGTCCATTTATTTTCTCCCCCTCCTTTGGGGCGTTGGATAGTATAGGCGAACTAAACATAAACCAACCTTTGCTGGCGTAGTCATAGATACGTTGTGCTAAAGCCTCGTCATGCTTACTAAAGGCAGTAGCTGCTCTAGCATAAGCTTCTTGAGGGTCTTCATCCTCACGACAGTAGTAGTCTTTAAGCAGCACAAAAGCCTGCTCTGATAGTAAATCATTACGATTATAATCAATGTTGATTGTCATTTAACCACTCCTCTAGTTGTACCTGACCTGTAAAACCAGTGAGCCTGCTACCTGTCTCTGTATTTAGCAAAGTAGGTACACTCATTACTTTATGTTTTATAGCTGATTCTAGGTCTTTGCCAATGTCTACCTCTGTGTAGTCAATTAGTAACTTATCTAATGAAACACCTAGCGCATAACATGGCTGACAGCCTTCTGTGTAAAATTTAATTAACATCTTTAGTCTTCCCATGTAGTGCGTTATCGTATAATTTACAGGCCCGTTCCGCTTCTACTTTACTTTCTTTACTGCTCTCAGGTAACGAGGCTTTATTTAAACCTTCAACACACTCTTCTCTTAACAACTCTAACGCTAAACCTCTTACCTGTCCATGCATCTTAGTATTCCTCTTGGTATACGCCAGTTCTAATCATTTCACTAACTTCAAAGGCTCTGTAGCCTACTTGATTTGCCCATAGACTGTCCATGAACTCGTCTGCTGCCTTATCGTAGTCACCTGCCTCAAGTGCATCAAGTGCTTTAGCAAACCTAAGGAACCTAGGTAGGCCTAAGTTAAAGCAAATGTCAACTAACGCATCAAGGCGTGTACAGTCTAAGCTTATAACCCAAGGTAACGAGTTACTTAGTTCCTCCTCTACTCTTATAATGTCATTAGTAAGTAAGACCTGAATCTCTTGTTTAGACAGACCTAAGCCACCATCTTCATCTATATTACGTCCAATTCCTATGGTTAGCTTGCCTGTTGTGCATCTATAAGCAAAAGCTCTAGAACCTTCATGCTTTGTAAGCATAGCACTTAGCTTGTTCATTTGTTACCTTCTATAGGTTGTGCCTTGTTACGAGGCTCTAGAGATTCTAAAGCGGCCCACCTGTCATAAAACTCTAGTTGTAACTGTATGCAGTGAATAGCTTTCTCAATATCAAGCCTATCTGTACCCTTGTCCCTAGTGAGATATTTGTCTACCTTGGTATAGAGGGAATGTTTGACACCCTCATAACCATACTGTAGATAAGTCTTCTCAAGAGGCTGTAGCTTCATATCGATATAGTGGTCACCACCTACTTGAGTAGTGATAGCGTCTATATCACCAAACTCGTCAAACCAAGGCTCTTGCTTATTCTCAATCATCATTTCATTCCTTCGTTCTTTAGTCAGTGGAGCTATATATGTTTTAGCTAGTGTATCTGGTTTAGTGTAGATACCTTGGTAGTCAGGTGGCGCATCAAACGCTGCAGCTATACCTGTGTTCTCTTGATGGTCGCCTTTGTCGCGTGTGAAATACTTATTTACCTTATCATCCAAACTAGTCTCTTGCTTATTCTTAATCATCTACCCCATCCTCTTCTGTAAACTTATGTAAATTCTTCATAACTAAATCTTCATACCTATCAACTAACGATTCACTAGTTATGTCTAGAAGCTCACATAAGAAATCAACGTCATAATTGTTTAATATTTTCTCCTTTACTTCTTCAAAGGTGCTAGACATTGTAAATGCTCCGTTAACTCATTAATTGTTTTCATAGAGAAGTGGGCAAATCCTTCTTTGTCGCACCAATCCCCTAGGGTAGTCTTACTACCTTTACGTACTTTGGTACGTGGGTTACTAAAGACAAAGATTAAAGGTCTGTTAATACAGTCTCTTATCGCTTTGTACTTCTGTGTATCACCTACCCTAAAGTATCCTTTAGTCTCTATCATGGCACCTGTACGCTCACATATGAAGTCTGGGACGTACTTACGCTTCACAATGTAGGGCAGCCTAAAGGGTTCATAAAGAAACCCCTGTGTTGCTTCACTGAAAGACTTCTCTAGTCCTGATCTAAACTTAGTCTTAGCTGTCATTACCAAATACCTCCTCAAGTTTCATACGTCTAAAGCTATCCCAGTCTCTACGCATGTAGATAAGGTTCCAACACACTTCCATACGGTCTTCCCAATCTTCAGGGTGATGGTCTTGCCAAGCTTTACGAACTGCATCTATTTTATCACAGTTTGGTATATCATGCAAGAGTTTTTCTGCTTTCTTTGGGCCAATACCCTTAAGGCCTTGTATGTTGTCTGTAGAGTCTCCAGTTAACATCTGTATACACATGAAGTGCCAAGCCTGTTCCTCAGTTACCTCATACAGTAGCTTCTTGGTAGGGTTATAGTGCCACCCTTCCATCATGTTAATGTCCTTATCAATATGGCTAATAACATAATGCTTACCTGCATCCTTAGCTTCTTGTGCCCAGATGCAGACCACATCATCTGCTTCACAATTATCACTAGCGTGATGCCCTAAGCTATAAGCATACTTATTGATTTGCATACGCCTCTTAGTTAATGCAGGGTTAGGGTCTTCCTTATCCTTAGCTTTCCTGTGTCCTTTGTAATCCTCAGCTACATCATACCTAAAGTTCCCCTTGCCCTTTAAAGCTACCTTAACGTCTTCAGCGCAAGTGTCCCATTGTATTGATTCGATTTCCTTATCATAGTAAGTTTTAGCTAACTTTAAGCTAATCTCAGTCTTAAGGGCCAGCCTATAGATCAGGCTATCTGCATCAACAAAACATATTTCAAATGGCTTGCCTTTGCTCTTGTGCTTAGTCATAGTCGTTCCCTATTCAGTCTGGCGTGTTCTTTACGATGGCAGTTAGAACATAATAGTAAGCACTTGTCTACCTCGGTCTTTAGTCGTTCTATAGGCCCCTTCAGTATGTTACTTACAGAGTATAACTTAGTGTCGGGATCAACGTGGTGATAATCGTAAATCTCAAGATGCTTTGGTTCACTCAGGCCACAGTGGTTACACTCAGCGCCTTTGTAATTAAAGATTATCAGATTGCGTTCATCACGCTTGGCCTTAAGCTCTTCTCTATTGGCTTTTTGGTACGCCTTAGCATAAGCATTCGTCTCTTCTCTATTGGCTTCACGGTACGCCTTAGCATAAGCCATTTTCTTTTCTCTATTGGCTGCATAGTACACCTTACTCTCAGCCTTAATCCTTTCTTTATTGGCTTTATTGTACGCCTTAGCATAGGCCGCTTTCTCTTCTTTAGTCCGCATAACTTCTCCTAATGGGTTTCTGCCCATGAATCACCTACGTTAAACTCACCTGCCAAAGGACACCTAAGCTTAAAGTGGATACCAGCAGCCTCAATACAGTCAGCCGCCAACCTGCCAAACCTCTCTGCATGTTCAGCCTTTACTTCTACTTGAAATTCATCATGTATCTGACCAACTATCTTATAGGTTAGCTTCCACTGTGTTGCAAACTTATCTAATATAACTAAAGCTTGCTTCATAATGATAGCGCCTGCTGACTGTAAACATGAGTTAAGTGCTGCATGTTCTGACCTGATGTATACTTTACGTCCATCTAAGCCCTGTATGTAGCCTCTACTCGCTGCCTGAGCAACATTAGCCTTAAGGTCTGCAAGTGCTGGCGTAGCCGCTAAGAACGAATCCTTAAGGCGCTTACCCACTGCTCTGCCACCGCCTGCAATACTGCCTATCTTCTCGTCACCTGCCCCGTATAAATAAGCGTATATGAAAGTCTTAGCCTGTGGTCTAGTTTCTAAGCCTGCCGCTAGCATGTTAGCAGTATGTATATCACCATTGAGGATAGTATCTGTGTAAACACTATCATTCATGAAGTGGGCTAACATACGTAACTCCAGACCACTAGCATCTATACCAACTAACTTATAACCTTTCGCAACAATCCAGCATGATCTACACTCTGGCCCATATAAGCTACCAGAGCTAGGCACCTGAGCCAAATTAGGCTTGCTGTGGGTCATACGTCCCGTAACAGCACCATTAGTATTAACGTAGCCATGCACCCTCTGAGTGTCCTCGTTGACAGCCTCAAGCCAACTACTGACCTGAGCGATACGTTTACCTACTAATAGATAAGAAGCTATTAACGCTGCCTCAGGTATACCCTTGACATTCTTAAGTACATCCTCAGACACTATAGCGTGTCCTGTCTCGGTAAAGACCTTAGGTATCCAACCAAAGTGCTTAAGGTAACGTCCTATCTGCTGTCGTGATCCTAGGTTAAATACAGGCCAATCAATACGAGAGAATGAGCCACCTACGTTAACCCAAGCATCACCTAAGAACTTAAGGCCTACAGTGCTAAAGGTACCATCTTTCTTAACCTTAGGTATTACTACTTTAATAAATGTAGGTAATGGTATAAAGACTTTTTGCACTTCTTCCTCTAGGGTATATGATTCTTCTTTAAGCTCTGCTACCAAGTCACGTGCCTTAGGCTGATCAAGTAACCACCCATTACGCATTTGCTGCTGTGTGATACGCATAACATCGTGCTCTAACTCAATGCTACTAGGCGCAAAGCCCTTAAGTTCTATGAGCAATGCTTTGTATATCTCACGATTCACTGCTACATCCTGTGTGCAATACTCTAGCATCTCAGGTGTAAACCTGCTCCAATCACTATAGTCACCCTTAGGGTAGCCTAGAGTCTCACCCCATGCACCTAGGCTGTGCGCCTGTCGCTGTGGGTTAGCTAGTCTACTCAATACTAATGTGTCTGTGATCTTGACTGTAGAAAAGTCAGTCTTAAGTAAACGCTCACACACCTCTATATCATAACCTATAATGTTATGTCCGATAACCTCCTCAGCTTGTGCTATTGCTTTATTGAATAATGCCCATTGACCTTCTACGTAAGTGACCACGGCACCACTATCAATATCCTCAGTAACAATACACCAGACCTTTGTAGGCGCAAGCCCATTAGCTTCTATGTCAAATATTAATCTAGTCATTACTGGTCCTTATCAAAAGTCGTCATATGAATTAGCCAGCCTGACCTCAGGCGCCTGAGTAGCTACTAGCCTGCTTGTATTATTCTCATAGTACAACCAACCAGCTACACCTGTACGGCCTGTACGCCTGCACTTTACTAGCTGCACCTGAGTACAGTTACGTGCGTAATCATCATCTGTCATTTTATCCCTCGATAGTAGTATAGTGTTAAAAGCTATCTGGTTAATTGAGCCTGAGCCTTTCAAATCATACTCGCCTATGTCGTGAGGATCTTTAGCGTGTGGCTTACGCATATGGCTAACAATGATAATGCTTACACCTGTATTCTTAGCAAGCTTAAGGCATTTGTCCATAAAGGCGTCAATGACTCCATTCTCATTGCTAGTCACCGCTGCCTGTAATGGGTCTAATATGATAACATCACAATCTAAACCCTTAACTAAATATTGCATCTTAGCAAATAAATCATCAGCTTCTAAAGCGCCTTGGTGATCGAGTATATGTAGTTTGTCACTTTGGGCTAGCTCTAGATACTTCTCATTGTAAAGATTATAATCCCTGTTTACATTAGCTACATCAGCAATATTAGTACCCATGTAAACTGATAACAGCTTTTCTACTGTCTCGCCTACATCAGCCTCTAAGAACACACAGCCAATCTTCTTGGCGCTCTCAGCGTACATACCATGAACTAGGTTGTAGACCATTGTAGATTTACCAATTGAAGTAAGGGCACCTATTACAGTTACCTCACCTGCTGCTATACCTCCATTCATCATAGCGTTAAGACTGCCAAAGCTGGCTGGTAGTGGTGTTACCTCTTCCGTACCTCGCTTTAAAAACTTATCCCATACATTATCATCTCCCAGACTAACTACACCTTCGGGCTTATAGGCTTTAGCATCCCACCAGCACTTGGTATATTCACGTACCCTGTTAGCCTTGAGCATGTCACCAGCGTCTTTAAGCGGTAGACTAGCCACCTTAGCTTTACGTGGGGAGAACAGGCCTACCACGGCCTCTGATGCCTTGATACCTGCCTCGTCATTGTCAAAACATATGACAACCTGATCAAATGATTCTAGATACTCTAGGCTTTGTTTAATGTCCTTAACGGCACTATTAGCGCCTGACCTTATACTAACAGCAGGAAAGCCGCCATTCATCTCATACGCTGCCATAGCGTCAATTTCACCCTCTGTAATGGTTATGTATTTACCACCTGCTGCAAATGATTGCTGACCAAATAAACCAGCATGGCTCATATCCCCCGTACTGTAAAAGTCTTTAGTGGCTACGTTACGCACCTTAGTACCTACTACCTTGCTACCCTCCTGACTATGATAAGGGTAATGGTGTTTAATAATGCCACCATCTGCACCATGCTCACACGTAACACCGTACCGCTTGGCAGTGTCTGCTGAAATTCTCCTGTCTTGTATAGCTACTATTGTACCTGTCATCTCTAAAGGCCTCGCTTTTGTCTTATTAGATTTAATTACTGAACCATCACCATGCTCATATGCGTCACACACAAAACAAACGGAATGGTTATCGCTGTATACAGCCTTACCATCAGATGACCCACAAGAACCACAAGGATCATGACGTACAAAGGTACTGGTTGGTTAATCATCATACTTGCCCATGAGACCTCCTGTAATGCGTTGTAAGCCCTACTAAAGACAAATCAATAGTAGGGCTAGGGGTTAACTTAAGACGCCTTAGACGCCTTGCTAGAAGTCTTCGTCGGAATTGCTAGTTGCTAGCTCCATAACCTTGACTTTATCTAAGTAAGGCGTAAAGCCGTGGACGGGGTGTTCAGCGCCTAGGCTGTATTGTACACGCACCAAACTACCTCGTGTTACCTGACCCATAAATTCATCACCATCAGCTGCATATAGAGGTACAGTGAATTTGCTGGAGAACTTGCGCTGTTTTTGGTCTTCATACTGACGGAGGCGTACACCTTGACCCTCTAACTGTTCGATAGATTTATCATCTAAAGTAACAGTCAAGCTGTACTTTCCGGTTGACTTTTCTTGGTACTG
>Ga0308008_1000814_pt1 | contig 11413 bp, 15 predicted proteins | sample Neamet125_FD_203140 | JGI IMG/M metagenome (GOLD analysis project Ga0308008, IMG submission 203140) | Marine microbial communities from water near the shore, Antarctic Ocean - #125 | ecosystem: Environmental > Aquatic > Marine > Unclassified | place: Southern Ocean | collected 2014-07-24
CAACCAAGATACCATCTACTACACCAAAATAACGAAGGGCATGTATTCAAACGAAGAGCACCCTATCAACCCAACAACCCAACAAGAAGCCGATGCTATTTATGACGACTTAGGTAATTACCTATCGTCAGAATGTATACATTCCGATGGCGAAGCATCAGAAAGCGAAGCCGACGATCACGTTGCCTTCTATATGAACAAAGCAATACAAGTAGAGCGGTGTGGCTTTCTTCCATCCAACGACAGTGACGCTTGGGAAGCAGGTAAACGACCCAGCACTGAGAGTTATTACTCATGAACATTTCTACCTACCAATACCTATCTAAAGATGACGTTTACAAGCTCATCGACACCTTTGTTGCAGACAACAATCTCGACGCGTGGTGGATGTCAGACGACGAAGGCTATCTAACCCTAGGCATTGCCACAAAATCAAAGGACGAATCATGAACAACGACCACAACGACCACAACGACCGCGAGACATTCAGGCGAATCAGAGGGATTGCTTACGAGTTAACAATCCGCCATGCCATGAGTCCTGGAGAAGCATTTTATAAAGCGACAGATTTTGACGAGTACGCCGAAAAAATGCAGAAAGGTTACAGAAGAGGGCTCAAAGAATGCGAACTACGCTGGGCCGCAGAGGGAAAATCATGAAAAAACAAGACCAGCAAACCGCAATCGACAACTACTACGACGCGCTTATAGCACTAACCGCAGTCGCACAAGATTCGCTAGAAGTACATGAAGCGATATTCGTGGGCATGCGTTTCTATGGAAAGCTCGCGTTCGACTGCGCACCTAGCGTAGACATCGCGCACAAGACAATCAATGCAGGCATCGAATGTGCTTTCGAAGAGTACGAAGAACGCCTCGAACTAGAAAACGACAAACCTGAATTTTTAACTGCTAATCCAACCCACTAAAGGACCATCAACATGGCAACTTATATGACTGATTTATTGAATGACGATTTAATAGCAGCACTAAAAAAACATGTTCCAGACAATTATGAAATAGATTCATCGTATAACGATGGCAATTCGTTTGATACAGGCGAAGGTGAGGCGCTTCAAATTATCATTAGCATTGGCTCACGCCTCGAACTAGAAAACGACAAACCTGAATTTTTAACTGCTAATCCAACCCACTAAAGGACCATCAACATGGCATCACATAACCACTACCGTCAGACAATTGCCGGGAAACGTTTCAGAACTCACCTCGACAAGTGTGATTTATCTCGACAAGAATTTGCGGACTTAACTAATGTACACCTTACAACACTTAACTATTGGCTGAAACGCGGCGTCACGAAACGATCTGTTAGTGCTGCGGCAGAACTACTAGACGTAGAAGCTGACAAAATAGTTAACTCAAGTAAACAAGCTAGAGTTTACCAAAAAGTAGCTAAAGACAAAGCCGCAAAAATAGCTGCGGACAAAGCCGCCAAATTATCTAAAATAAATAAAAATCACGCAGACTTATACCAACCTAACTACAACGAACTAGCAGCACGCAGACCTTCCGCTCACAAGCCTCTCAATCTTGACTTACTTAATCTTATTACCAGTAAGAAGCTTACAGCGCAGCAAGAACAAGTGGTGCTTAACCTAGCTAATACCTTTGTGCAGGAGAACCAACACGATGCGAGTATGCAGAGTAACGGATGATCCATCATTCGACGCAAGTGATTACTTTGAGGGTAAGGGCTACTACAAAGCAGGTAGCCTGAACTCCGAGTATCAAATATACCTCAGCTGTGCCGACGATGGCACAGGAATAGATTCAACTAACGGTAAGCCACTCAAAACTTATGACGAGTGGCTTAACAGCTAACCATTATAGGAGATAGATCATGCGATCAATTGGACCGTCAAGCCTAGTCCCTGAACTCAAAGCAAACGCTATAGCAGGCATTCCAAGTATGATCTGGGGTGGCCCTGGCATAGGTAAGTCAGAGCTTGTTTACGAAGTAGCACAGCAACTTAACGCCAAGCTATTTGAAATACGCGCCAACCTGTTTGACCCCGTCGATGTGCGCGGTGGCCTTAAAGTAGTCGAGATGTCAGACGGTACATACCGTACCAAGTATGGTGTACCCGAAGATTACCCAGATACTAACTATCAAGGTGCAGTCATCATCTTCATTGATGAACTCAGTACCGCTCCCAAAGCGACACAGAACAGCTTGTTGCAACTACTTACTATGGGCAAGATCGGTACATATGAAACACCGCCTAACACAATCTTTATTGCAGCGGGCAACCGTGCAATAGATCGCGCGGCAGTTCACGAAATGCCAACGCCAGTAAAGAATCGCTTTTCACACTTCACATTAGAAGCAAACATCGATGACTGGGTAGCATGGGCGCTTAAAAATAACGTTGACGAATCAATTGTCAGCTTCTTACGCTACAGACCTGGTCTGCTCAGCGACGCAGACGCAACACAAAACGCGTTTCCAACCCCGCGTGCCTGGGACTACGTCAACCGTAAACTTCCGTTTATGAAAGACGAATTCTATGGCGTTGCATCAGTCGTAGGTGACGGAGCTGCAGGCGAGTATCTTGCATTCAAAGCGATCTATCAAGATGTCCCAGACATCGATGACATCCTAGCTAAACCAACTACAACCAAAGTACCTAGTGGTACATCAGTGTTGTATGCAATATGCGGTGCATTAACCTCGCGCGTAGACGCAACCAACTTCGAGCAGATCATGAAGTATGCCAAGCGCATGCCACCTGAGTATCAAGTAATCGTAGTCCGTGATTCGATAGCAAAAGATCGTAGCATCATTACATCCGACCCATTCACTAAATGGACCCAAGAAAACGCCGACGTACTTCTATAGGAGAATACACATGGCCTCAGTAAGAATGACAAACGAACTTCGAACAGATATACAACGTGCAGCAGACAAAGCGTACCGATTATCTAACCCAGAACCTAGCCCTAGCAACGCGTATATAGAGTTAGTCCGTCACGCTGTAATTAATGACCCAGGTCAGACGTTCATGCGCAGCATGCTAAACCAAGGCAATCTGCTTGGCCTCGACTCGCGCTACGGGTATCAAGTTCTACCGAGCAAACCTAAAGAGAATGTAACAGCAGTTGATTTACGCATTACTACGCTAGCCGGTGCTATGAGCGGGGGGAGAAACAACTATAAAGAAACTACTATTCGTTTTGCCTCCCCAATAGTTGATTTCTTACTATTAAACCAAGATCAGCTGCGTTGGGGCGTCCCACATATGTATATCAACGACTTTCGAGATGAAGATAAATCTGAAATTATCGAAAAATTCGAAAACCACCGAACAGCAGAAGAAGCTCACGCGACATCGCAAAACCAATACAACCGATCAATCTCCAACCTTGTAGAACAATGCACTACCCTTAAACAGCTTCTAGAAATTTGGCCAGCGGCTGAGTCACTTGTACCCGCTAACAAGATCCAAAGATTGCACACTAAAGTAACAAGAATAGAACGCGCAAAACAAATCAAAGAAGAAATATCTTTTGACCCAACGTTTGCCAACCAAACAGTACTCACTGCAAAGCTACTCGGAGGCTAATATGTCAGCTGAAAGCAATATGCTTAAAGCGCGAGCTCAACTGCTAATGGACCAGCCATTCTTTGGCACGCTAGCATTAAAACTCAAACTAGTACAAGACAATGACAACTGTGATACAGCCGCTACCGATGGTAGGAGGCTTATCTACAACACCAAGTTCATTGAAAAACTAGACACTACGACACGCAAGGGCCTCATTGCACATGAGGTTATGCACTGTGTCTTTAACCACATGACTCGTAGACAAGAACGCGATCCAAAAGTGTGGAACATAGCTACTGACTACGCTATCAATAACCATCTTATTGATTGTGGCTTTGTCTTACCCGAAGGTGGCCTTATCGATAAGCAGTACGACAACATGACTGCTGAAGCTATCTACAACCAAATCAAGGACGACCCACCTAAACAATGCCCGTGGGGCATGGTTAACGATGCAGGCACTGGTCAAGTAAAAGCAGAAAGCAACGCAGCAATGGAATCCGACTGGCAGGTATCTGTCACACAAGCCGCAGAAGTAGCCAAAAAAGCAGGCAAGCTCCCTGGCAGCATGGAACGCTTCATTCAAGACATCATCAAACCAGTCGTCGACTGGCGGTCCGTGCTTTGGCCGTTTTGTACAGCGCTTACTAATGACGACTACAGCTGGCGTAAGCCAAACCGTGCATACATATCTGAAGACGAGTACCTACCGTCGATGATTAGTGAAGCCGCAGGTCATATCGCGATCATCATCGATACTTCAGGCTCATGCAGCAATTACTGGAGCCAGTTTATAAATGAGATGTCAGCTATCCATGCAGAGCTACGGCCGACTCAAATGACTATTCTTCATGTCGATACAGAAGTGCAGCATGTAGATATTGTAGAGCCAGACGAGCAGTTCCCAAACACACCTATCACAGGCGGTGGTGGTACTTGCTTCAGCCCAGCATTTGATTACTTAAACGAGCACCATCCAGACGTAGAAGCAGCTGTGTATCTCACAGATCTTGAATCAAACGACTTCGGTGAACAGCCAATGTACCCAGTTCTTTGGGTTTCAACTCAACGAGACGAAGCCCCGTGGGGCCAGACTGTCCGCATTACTCTTTAATACTTGAACTACTATAATAGTAACGGTATTATAATTACTAACTTGCTAGGAGAGTAACCATGACAATCAATGCCGCAACACCAAAGGATTGGGACCGCGTTCGAAAAGCCCACCCTGCTATTGAGCGAGATAACATTACCGTACAGCCGGACATCACACCTGTAAATCTAGTAGACCGCCCTCCGCACTACAATCACGGCACTATAGAGTGCATTGACTATCTAGAAGATACGCTAGGCGAAGGGTTTACATCTTATCTTGAAGGCTCAATCAAAAAATACCTTCACCGCTTTCGGTACAAAAACGCAGATGATCCTGAATTACAAGTACAAGACCTTCAGAAAGCGCAGTGGTATTTAACCAGATTAATTACCACCCTCAGTAAAACGTAATGTCGTACTTTACATGCCACGAAAGCGCAGTGGGCGAAGCTGACTTCATTCAGCACACGCTCAGAAAAACTGTGTACATCGTAATCATCGAACACACACCCGACCGTATGTATGTCATTACTGAGGATCAGTATAACGACAACAAATGGCGACGGTGTGCAGTACTGGAGATATTTAGAAAACAAACATAACGGAGTATGAAAATGGATACCAAAGAGTACCTAGAGCACGCAACTACCTTTAACAAAGACAACACGCACCCTGAGTTCCTGGCGTTCGCTGCTGTCTGGATTAAGTCCCGCCAACCTACCCTGTATAACGAACTACTCTCACAGTTTAAAAATATAGAGGGTGAAATCTATGCCCAGTACGAAACCGATGCAAAAAACTCGGAGTTGCCGTTTTGATAACAAACAAACCAACAAGTCAAAATCGACACAAAAAAAAAGAAAATAAGCTGCTAGCTCTGCAACAGCTTAACAACAAGTGGCTTAGAAAAAGGTTAGTTAGATGCTCATAACATTAGATTTCGAAACATATTTCGACAGCAAGATGTCCCTTACAAAAATGACAACGATGGACTACGTCCGACACGAACAATTCAAAGTGTGGGGCGTGGGCATCAAGATAGATCATGATGCAACAGAATGGTTCGGCGAAGACGAAGCACAAGCCGCGATCAATGACATCGACTGGAGTGACGCGACAGTTGTGTGCCACAACACCCCTTTCGATGGCTATATACTAACCCGCCACTACGGTGTCATACCTAAATACTATGTAGATACTGCCTCAATGTCCCGCGCTCTCGCGCCTGGTCAATCAGCCCGCCTTAAAGACTGTGCCATTCGGCACTTCCCAGACGACGAATCAATGCGCAAAGGTGACGAACTCATCGACGCCAAAGGCATGTATGACCTCGACCCTGATACAGAGCAAGCCCTTGCAGGCTACTGTATACAAGATGTCGACTTAACATATGCCCTCTATAGAAAGATGATCAATGAGATGCCTCTGAGTGAGCTTGATCTTATCGACATGACATGTCGTATGTTTTGCGAACCCAAGCTGATCGTGGACCGTGAAGCGTTAGTCACGTTCCGTGACGACACTATCGCAGCTAGTGAAGCAGCCATCTTGGCTGGGGGCGTCGACCGCAAGGTACTTAGCTCCAATCAGCAGTTCGCTGTATACATTAACGAAACTCTCAAGATTATACCGCCGACCAAAGTTAGCCCAACCACAGGTGAAAACATCCCTGCTCTAGGGAAGAACGACAAAGCGTTCACTCAGATGCAAGCGATGTACCCTGAACACAAGCTAATCTGGGACGCACGCAAAGCTGTTAAGAGTCGCATCAACGAGACCAGGGCGCAGCGCTTCATCGACGCAACGCACGATGACGGCACTATTTCTGTACCACTGCGCTACTACGCAGCTCACACTGGCCGCTTCGGTGGTACAGAAAAGATCAACATGCAGAACATGCCACGTAAATCACCGTTGCGACTCGCGCTGCAGTCACCACCAGGCAAGCTCGTCTTCGTTGCCGACTTATCTAACATCGAGGCACGCATGCTCGCATGGTTAGCTGACGAGCAAGATCTGCTTGCACAGTTCAGAGAAGGCGATGACATTTATAGCAATTTAGCGACCATTATATATGGACGCCCTATCGATAAAGTCAAAGACCCTACCGAACGGTTTGTCGGCAAGACCGCTGTGCTTGGTCTAGGCTACGGCATGGGCGCACCCAAGTTCCAAGCCACATTGGAGGCTGGTGCTATGGGGCCGCCCATGAAGTTCAGTACTAATGAGGCGTATGACGTTGTAAATACATACCGCAGTACATACTCTGGTGTGCCTTCCCTATGGAAAAAGCTAGAGACAAAGCTAGCGAGTACCATAAACCAGAATTACTACGAGCAATGGAGGTGCCTTACTTTCGAGAAAGGTAAGATACATCTGCCTAACGGCCTTGCTCTTCACTACAACGACCTGCGTTTTCAAGATAACAAGTTAACGTATGAGTCCCGCACCACAGAATCAACATGGGGGGGCCGCATTACAGAAAACGTAGTGCAGGCGCTATCTCGCCTGATTGTTACCGACGCAATGTTGCGTATACAAGCAGACAAAGACCTGGATGCAGACGTAGTACTGACAGTACACGATGAAATCGTTTTAATTAGCGCAGCTATTAATCCAGATGCTACAATGGAGAAACTCATAAGACATATGTGTACACCACCCAGCTGGGCTCCAGACATTCCGCTCGACGCGGAGGGCGGGTACGATACCCGATACAGTAAATAATTATGCCAAGACTAGTACTAACACGGAAGCTCGACGAAGAAGTCATTATCCATGACGAACAAGGCGTTTTGGCGAAAGTTAAAGTATCTAAAATAGATCGTAATCAAGTCAGGCTCACATTTGAAGCCCCCGAAGACATAAAGATCGATCGGTTAGAAATTTTCAACAAAGCGACCTCCTTCGACAATTAATAATAGCAGCAGTATTATAATACTGTTATGCTAAAGCTCTGTAGGAGGAGCCATGCAATTAACATTCTTAGAAGCCGCTAGCGGACAGCGGTTAAGCAAACACCACTCCGTAATAAATGGGTTCACCCCATACCCTCACGTTAAGAACGTAACATCGCACGAACACACCATACCTTTAGACGGCACTGGCTTAGCAATGCTTGAGCGGCTAATGCGTGACCACTCAACAAACGGTCACTGTCTACTAAAAGGTGGACTTAAACGCCCACTAGAAAACGAGTCGCGCGCGGGCAAGACTGACCGTGTTGCGTACTCCAATCTACTTGTACTAGACATCGACGGCATTACGATCCCAGGGCATACAAACCCAAAGACGTTTAATAGCACCGATATCAGCAAACTAGCAAAAGTAGTGATGCGCGAGCTTCCAGCAGCCGTACAAGACTGCAGCTTCATTGCGCAAGCGTCAGCCAGCCTTGGACTCAAAGGCGAGAAAGTTTCGCTACATATATTCATACTGCTAAGCCATGCGTTACCTGCAAAAGCCATGAAGCTTTGGTTCCAGCACTGCAACTTCGAGTCTAAGCTCTTCTCATCACAACTAGAACTGTCGTCTAACGGGCACTCTCTCAAGTACCCACTAGACATCAGCGTAGCTGACAACTCAAAACTAATCTTCATTGCTCCTCCTACCTTTGAAGACGGAACCCACGATCCGTTCACCGATTGCGATGAGCGGATCGTGCGTGTTTCCGGTATTACTGACACACTGGATCTAGGTAAGCTGATGAGTGACATCAGCCCCGAGGTGGTCCATCAAAGGAGCAACGAGCATAAGAACAAACTACGTGTAAAACGTGGCTTCAATGCAAAAAAAGAACGCCTCACTATTGCAACTGTAGATAACAAATCAGAAGAAATTCTGACTAACCCAGATCGTATGTCAATACAGATCACCGACGATACAAACCCTCCATACATTCGGTGTAATGTAAACGGCGGAGACAGCAACGCCTACTACTTCAAACTCGAAGATCCAACGTACATGTTCAACTTTAAAGGCGAACCTATTTGGTCTATCGAGCAAGCAGATCCTGACTTCTACAAGACGCTCTTCGATGTATACCAAGAAGAAATGGCTAAAGAAGGTAGGGCTACGTTCCCAGTTGCTTTGCGTGACTACTACACAGACACACATTACAACGGTGTGTTCGACCCAAACCTTAATCAATTCAGTGAAGACTTCCCGCTAATGCCTTGCGCATCATCTAGTATAGAAGGGTTCATGCGCTCACACGGCAGAAGTCGGCCTGACTTTGTGCCAGACGCAAGAGTCGTATTCGATCCAGCAAGTGACGAAGCAGCAGTCAACCTGTCAACCGTTCCGTACTTTGTAAACATGTTCCGTAAAACAGAATACCTTTTGTCAAAGCGTGAGCACGAACCGCTTAGCATGGGTGACGCAGCTAAGATCGCGGACTCCTGCCCACTAATCTATAAGTTGATGACTCACATCTTAGGAGGACAAAACCTCGAAGTTGAGCACTTCACCAACTGGCTTGCTTATATATTCCAGACCCGTAAGAAGGCGATGACTGCTTGGGTACTGCAAGGTGTCCCTGGTACTGGTAAAGGTATCTTCTACACCAAGGTGCTCAGACCCCTGTTCGGTAACGAGCACGTACCAATGCGTGCATTACAAAACATCGAAGAGCAATTCAACCTGTACATGCGACAAGCACTCTTCTTAGTAGTCGACGAGTTTCATATGGCCTCAGCCAACTCAGGCGCTATGAAGATCGCTGACAAGCTCAAGAACGCTATTACAGAAAACACGATGACCATTCGTGCCATGCGTTCTAACCAAGTTGAGATGCCTAACTATACAAATTTCATCTTCTTAACCAACCGTATGGATGCAGTAAAAATTGAAGAAGGCGACCGCCGATATAATATCGCGCCTCGCCAAGAACAAAAGTTAGAACATGTGTATCCAGAAGTTATCGAAGGCATCGATGACATCAGCGCTGAGCTGCATAAGTTCGCCGCATTGCTGCGTAACTACAACGTTAACAAGCAGCTGGTCCGTACACCTATCGCTAATAATGCAAAAGCACAGATGGCTCAAGTTACTATGTCTGTTATGGAAGAGTTCTTCGCTGCAGTAAGACATGGCAACCTTAGCTTTTTCCTAGACATCTTAGACATCAGCCTAACCAACGTATTGCAAGGGCAAGAAATCACCACCGCACAACGTTTTGTCAAACAGTGGGTAGCAGAATCTCAACAACCATATTCAGTCATTCCTCTTGAGCACATGCGTGTTGTGTATGGCGTACTGACTGACGATCGTTTATCTCAACGAGACTTCCAAAAGAAAGCAGCACGCTGCGGCGTCAGTAAAGAACGAAAACGACTCAATAACGCTACAAGGAATTCAACGCCAGTAACTGGAGTTGTAACGTCGTGGAAACTAGACGCCGACCAGTTAACAGAAGTCACTGACAAGTACTTCGATGACAAGGATAAAAAATTACTTGTTGCAGCAAACGGTTAATACCGTTACTATTATTTTAATTACTCTTAGGAATTGAAATGATTAAATTGACTCAGGACACGAGACCCGACCCCCTCCCCGATTTCGAAAAACCGGCTAAGCTAGGTGATGTTCGTGCCTGGAGTTATTCAGCACTTAAAGTTTACGAAGAATGCCCTTATAGAACATATATAAGCCGAGTCAAAGGCGTTAAAGAAGCCAGCGGTCCAGCAGCCGATCGCGGTACGCAAATCCACCAGTACGCTGAAGACTATGTCAACGGCACGATGGGTGAGATGCACGACACACTATTCAAATTCAAAGACCAATTCGAAGAACTCCGTGAACTCTACATCAATGCAAAGGTAGAACTCGAAGGCGATTGGGGCTTTGATATTGATTGGGCCGTCGTCGGCTGGATGGAAAAAGCTACGTGGGCGCGTATCAAGCTCGATGCATTAGTGCAAGAGGACGACACATCAGCCCGCGTCATCGACTACAAAACAGGTAAAAAGTGGGGCAATGAGATCACTCATGGGCAGCAAGGTTTGCTGTATGCGATTGGCACTTTCTTCCGCTACCCGCACGTCCAGTTTGTACAAACAGAATTCTGGTATCTTGATAAAGGCGAGACGACTACAAAGCAGTACACACGCGATCAAGCTATGTTGTTCGCTCCTGCTTTCCATCGTCGCGCCGTCAAGATGACCACTGAAAAAGAGTTTAATCCAACGCCCAGTAAGGACAATTGCAGATGGTGTAGTTTCCGCAAAGGAGACGACCCAGAATGTAATTGGGGTGTTAGCTAAACAAACGTAGTTTCCTCCGTGTCGTACCTTTGCCCTACTTCGTAGTCACACCTACTTAGTAGGGTTTTTTTATTCCCGATCGGAATCTAACTGATCCTCATGAACCATGAACAGAGACTCCCAATGAAAAAGCTTACTAATAAAATCTTGCTATACCTCGGCTACGGTATGTCAGTAGCTATTCTATTAACACTCTTTGCACACATGTTAGCACTAGGCATATATATCGCCGCTTTAGTCGGTGCTATTTGCTGTGTGTTGTATTTTCACTTCAGGAAACCCAATGACAATTGACAATTTAATAATCTTAATTACGTGTATAGGACTTATCTATGATATTTGCAGGAGTTATCTCAGCGCTAGGCATTCTGTTCCTACTGTTTAAGTTTGGAATCCGACGCGTTATATCATTCGACATACCTATTGATATCGGCACAACTGCTCTTCTTATGTTCCTGTTCGCAGGGACATTCGGAGGCATGATGGCTGC
>Ga0308008_1000816_pt1 | contig 11397 bp, 16 predicted proteins | sample Neamet125_FD_203140 | JGI IMG/M metagenome (GOLD analysis project Ga0308008, IMG submission 203140) | Marine microbial communities from water near the shore, Antarctic Ocean - #125 | ecosystem: Environmental > Aquatic > Marine > Unclassified | place: Southern Ocean | collected 2014-07-24
ACAAAATAAAAAGGGTAAGTGGGCTACTGACCAATATGATTGGTTTAAGAATGCGGACCATTACTGGCAACAGTTTGACAAGTATTGTACCAAGGCTAAGAAATTATATATTGTTGGTGGAGAACCACTAATCATTGCCGAACATCAAGAGAGTTTAGAGAAGTTAGTTGCGAGTGGTAATGCACATGAAATACAATTAGAATACAATACAAACTTAACGATGGTACCTGACAGATTAGTACACCTATGGGAAAAGTTTAAACAGATACGTATCGGTGTTAGTATTGATGGATGTAATGATGTGTTTGATTATCAAAGAACACCGGCAAAGTTCCCAGCAGTATATAAACACATGAAAACATTGAATGACAACCCAACTATCAATTTGAAAGCGTGGTTTGCCTTCACAGTAACTCCAATGAATGTATATCATATGCCCGAGTTTATGAAATGGAAACTAGAAGAGTCTGGACTAAGTAAGTTCAATCCTCATCACAGTCCACGTCCAACAATAACACAACATATGTGCCACTCACCAAAATACTATAACATTAAAGTATTACCAGAAAAGAACAAGCAAGAAGTAGTTGCGTTATATGAAGAATATAAAGACTGGGTAAAGGCGAGTGACCATCCAGAAAAAACTAAGAGACACTTCTGTACAGTATTAGATTCAACTGTTAGATTTATGTTGAGTGAAGATTATGCTGAGGAATGGTTACAAGAGTTTGTTAATATAACAAAGAAACTTGACGAAATAAGAGACCAAAATATATTAGATATCGTGCCTCAGTATAAGGACCTATTCGATGCGTGATAAGCCATATTGCAATGCACCGTGGATAGGATTAGCGTATGAAAGTTCGGTAGGATGTAAACCGTGTTGTGAATGGAATGATGGTACAAATTCCTCCTCATTTATGGGAACATATACAAACTATATAAAATCTAGTTACTTAAAAAGATTCAAAGAGTTTATGTACGAAGATGATATGAATAAAGGTTGTAAATCATGTATTGATGATGAAAAAATTAATAAAAGCACAACAAGATTAAGAATGCTGAAGCATAAGGTTAATTATAAATCAAACGATAACAAATTAATCAAGTTTGATTTCAGAGCAGGAAACAAGTGCAATCTAATGTGTAGAATGTGTCATCCTGAGGCTTCATCTATGCGTGAAGAAGAAGAAATTAAATTCAACAATGCAAATCCAGTATTCAGAGTAGAAGATATGAGTGATGCATATGACATTGATTTATCTAAATGTGAAGAACTTTCAATATTAGGTGGAGAACCATCTATCGATTTAGAAGTGAGAAGATGGATAGACCATGTTAAAGACTTTGATACTCACGTATTTGTAACAACCAATGGAACAAATGCTTCTGATAAATGGTTTGATACATTAAAACAGTTAAAGAAACTTACCATTTGGTTATCAATTGATGCTACTGGAGATGCTAATGACTTTCAACGAAAAGGAAGTGACTGGAAAGAATTAAAAAAGAATATAATAAAGTATAAAAAAGAGTTTGAAAATCAAATAGAAATTCAAATCACAGCATCAGCAATCAATTTTGCTATGTTAGATACTTGGTGGGAAGAACTTATGGAGTTAGATATACCTGTATATTCTTCTGCTGTTGTATATCCAATGTCATATAGTCTTAAAGCAATTCCAGATGAATATAAAGATGACCAAATAAAATGGCTAGAGAATTGGATATCAAAAGAATCCACAATCTTTAGACAAAAGAAAGAGGCGCAAGAAGCAATTAAAATGCTTCAAATGAATAGGTATGATAAGAAGTATAATGAAAGTTTCAAAAGAGAAGTTAAGAAAATGGACGACTGGAGAAATGAAAATATAAATGACTTAGATTACAGATTTGAGGAGATACTAAATGCTTGATAAGCCTTACTGTAATGCTCCGTGGTTGGGCTTATACTATGAAGGCACAGTAGGATGTAGACCATGTTGTGAATGGAAAGGTGAAACTTTCGAAGGCAATATTAAAGAGTATGAAAAGTCTCAGTTTTTGATAGACTTCAAAAAAAGGATGTATAATGACAAGGAATCTGTGTTTTGCCAAGAGTGTTTACACAATGAAAAGATTGGCGGTCACTCCAGAAGAAAATACTATGACAGGTTTACAGATATAGATTATGATATATCTGGTCTAAAGTACATAGCGAGAATGGACTTTAGAGCAGGCAACAAATGCAATATGATGTGTAGAATGTGCGGACCTTCATCATCATCTTTACTTGAAGAAGAAATTATAGATGCTGGTGAACAAGAGATAGGGTTTACGAAACACTTAGATACATCTGATGTATATGATTTAGATTTAACTGGTTGTGAAGAGATATCTATTCTAGGTGGGGAGCCATCAATTGATTTAAAAGTAAGAAAATTTATGAACCATGTTGCTGATAATTATCCAAATATTAGAGTTGTCGTAACAACGAATGCCACTAACTCATCAGAGAAATGGTTCAAAACTTTATTGAGATTTTGCAGAGGTGCAGGACTACAAATAATTCTATCAGTAGATGCCGCTGGTGCAACACAAGATTTTCAAAGAAAAAGTAAAATTGGTTGGAATACAATCAAAACGAACATAGTAAAATACAGAGAGATGGCAAAGAATAATAATAATGAGTGTGAAATCTCAATACAATTAACATGTACTGCTATAAACTTAGTAACAATAGATAAGTGGTGGGATGAGTTAGTTGGCTTAGATATAAAAATTGACCCAAATCAAGTATGGTGGCCAAAAGGAATGGCAGTCTCTTGTATACCCCATGAGTATAAACATAAATCAATAAAATTTTTAGAAAATTGGAAAACTCATTTTGAAACTATTCTTAAGTTTGGAAAAACTAAAACACATTTAACCGAAGTACAAATCCATAACGTAGATAAAGCAGTTGGCACTATTATAAATATACTAGAAACCACGAAATACACTGGCACTAAAAACTTTATAGAAACCCAAAATAGATATGATAAGTACAGAAATGAAAATATTAAAGATTTAGATGACCGATTTAAGGTAATGATGATATGAAAGATAACGGCGTAGTATGTATGTTAGCATGGAATCATATGGCAGTTTCTATGAAGAACGTTGCCAGACCTTGCTGTAGGTTTACAGTAGGTAATGATGAAGACCATATAGAAGAAGATGCAATGAAGCCGTTTGATGACAAGTATAGATGGCTAAGAAAAAACATGTTAGAGGGAAAGAAATCGAAAGAATGTTCTCTATGTTATTCTGAGGGCAACGAGTCAATGCGTTGGGCTGCCAACAATGTACACTTTAATTTAGAAAATGTAACTCTAACTGAAGACTTTGATAGGCTACGTTCAATAGAGTTGAGTTTAGATAATCTTTGTAACCTACAATGTAAGATGTGTGACTCTTTATTCTCAAGTAAGTTATACTACAGAGATGACTTTCTATTAAATGAAAAAGGTATGCGAGGTAGACAGCCAACTAAAATACCAAAGAAAAGAATTGAGTATCTAAAGTCATTGAATGTAGATTGGCAACATCTGGAGAAGATTAAGATACTAGGTGGCGAACCTTTCTTCTCACCTAACTTTCCAAAGTTGATTGATTGGTTGATTGAGAAATGTAAGGTAGAAAATGTTCTACTAGAGATAATTACAAACACGACAAAGAGATTAGATGATGTAATGGTTGAGAAACTTAATCGTTTCAGAAAAATCATATTAACAGGTTCAATAGATGGTTGTAATGCTTACAACGAATATCAACGATGGGGTTCACCAGGCTGGGAAGAATCAATAGAAATCTACGAAGAATATCTATCACAATTAAAGAACATAGAAAAAGGTCACATACATTCTACATACAGTACATTAAACTTAAATGGCTTTGCAGATGATATGGATTACTTTGCTAAGAACCATCCAACATGGTCTGTATCTTTTAAGATGGTCGAGTCGGGAGAGTATTGTCCACATTTTGGTCCTGAATGGTATGAGAATTGGATATTAGATGAGTGGGATAGTAAAGAACGTTTACCAGCCGCACAATTAAAAATAGATAGAGCAAAGAAGATACTAGAAAGAAATAGAATTGTTGCAGAAAAAAAAGAATACGCATGGTTTTTGTTTTTGAAAAAAACTCATCTATTAGATACAGAATATTATAATTCTAAATTAGAAGATTACAATCCTGAATTAGTTCAAGCATTAAATGAAAACGAAATTATTTATAAAATGTGTAACGATTTCGGCTATGAAAAAGTAGATATAATGATGAAAGAAAATAACTTTGACTTTTCACTTCAATATCTTCGTCAGTCACTTCAACCTAAAGGAGATTCGTAATGAAGTGTAAGTACGCATGGTCACATTTAGATTTAAAGTCAGGTGGATTTGCACCATGCTTTAGATTTAAACGTAACGATTTCATAGAATCTGACATAGATAAACTACCATCTCAGGTCATTAACAATGCTGACTTTGTTAAAGTTAGACAGCAGTTGCGTAACGATGAATGGCCTGCTGGATGCATTGATTGTCAGATACAGGAGGAGTCTGGATTATCTTCGTATAGAACTAGGTCACTAGAGAATACAATACACACTGAGCCAGATTATGAAGCAGATACAATTCATATAAAAGATTTACAACTGAAGATGACACGTGCATGTAACTACAAATGTAGACACTGTGATACGTCATCAAACTCTAGGTTTGAACAGACTGGTAAAGATAATCCAACAATAGAATTAAAGTTAAAGAAAGAGTTTGACTTCAGTCACATCTCTCCACCTACAAACAAGATAGATATTCCAGATGATAGAGTTATGGATGATTTGTTTAAGAATGTATTGCCTACGGTAGAGAACATCGAGTTTTCTGGTGGTGAACCATTTTATACGAGAGATATGTATAAGACATTGCAACGAATGATTGACGACCCTACAATAGATACCAAAAAGATTTCTCTTGTTTATAATAGTAACATGAGTATATTAGAGTACAAAGGATGGTCAGTCAAAACATTATGGCCGCATTTCAAAAGAGTTAGTGTAACAGTATCATTGGACGGAACAGGCGACTTGTTTAACTATTTCAGAACTGATGGAGACTATCAGACAGTTCTGAAGAATATAGTTGAGATAGCACCACTGGTTCATAACTTCTTGTTTGTATGTACTACAACGGCGTATCATGCATTTTATATGAATGAAATATATAATGATTTCCAAGACATTAAGAAGTTAATACCGACGAAAAAAGTAAATATAAGAACAACATTTGTTCACTGGCCGAAAGCACTGGACATTGTTAACTTAGAAGATGAGACAAAAAAGAAGATACTAGATGACTTAGTTATAAATGATTTTACTACCGAGTTTGCTAGAAGGTTAGAAGGTAAAAGAACACTTGATGAGCCAAAGTTTAAAGAACTGGTTCGATTACAAGATGAATTATATGATGTGTCGTGTGAGACATTAGCACCTAAAGTATGGGATTATATACATGAATAGAAATATGGAAATAACGATAGAAGTAACTTCTAACTGTCAGGCAAAGTGTCCGGGATGTATTAGACATAAGGTGTTTAATCCAGAGACCGATACAGTGTCCGCCCCACCAAAAAACTGGAACTTACCGGTAGATATTCATCATAGGCTTATCGATAGTATCGCTGATAAGGTAAAATACTTGACATATGATGGCAGTTTTGGTGATAGTCCATTTCATCCTGATTTCTTAGAACTGATAGAGTACTCAGCAAGAAAATTAAAAGGTGACAGTAAGCCATACGGTGATGGTAAATCAAGAGGTATGCTTAGTAACAACTTTAACGGATTACATGACTTGACTATATCTACTAATGGTTCGTATAAGCCACCATCATTTTGGAAGAAACTAGGCGAGATACTAAACGAACATCTACCAGGAAGACATCACGTGATGTTTGATTTAGATGGCACAGATAATGAAACACAAAACATGTACAGAGTTGGCACTGACTACAATAAGATAATAAAAAATGCAGAAGCATTTATCAGTGGCGGTGGGTGTGCAGTATGGAAAATGATTCCTTTTGATTTCAATGACGAACTAGAGGAAACAGCAAAGATGCTGGCAGCCAAACATGGATTTGAGAAATTTCAGAGAAATAGAATCCAAAGAGTAGAACAAAAAGCAGTGCAGATTGCTTTGGCTGAAAAAATGAATGAACTTGACACAATGAAAGCAGAAGATGAAGATTTGATGAACATTAGTGAAGATTTAGTTGAAAAGAACTTAAAAACTGCTAGAAATCTCATCAAAGATATTAAAATCGATACTAAACTTGATGCTCATCAGAACCTAGAAAAAGCCAGAGAACAAACTGGTATTACTTGCTTATGGGGAACGAATAATAGATACCAAATATCACACGATGGCTCTGTATGGAGATGTTGCTGGATGAATTCAAACTATCAGTATAAGACTGAATATGATGCTGGTGGCAGAGAAAACTGGTTGAGATTTACAGAAAAATACAATGAGGGGTGGAATAACTTGCATTCGCATTCGTTTTCTGATATAATAAACCATGAGTTCTTTACTAAAGACTTGGAAGAGAGTTTTTCTAATGGATTTGATGACGAGAATAATCCAAAACTAAAGGTTTGCACAACGAGGTGCTCCAATCTAAATGTAAAATTAACAAAACGAGGAATTTATTAAATGATTATAGAAGACACAGCAATCATACACAAACGCGGAAATGATTGTGCAGAGTTGCACCCCGAGGAATATAAAATAAAACTAAACTTAGACCATGAGAATATTGGCATAGGAATGTCTGGTGGTTTAGACTCATCTATGTTATTATGGATGTTGGCACATCATATCAATGAGAATGATTTAGATATTACAATATTTGTATGGACATGTATCCACCAAGAAAAACCATGGCAACATATCTACACAAAGAAAGTAATTGAATTTGTAAAATCAGAGTTTCCAAATGTAAAGTTTGGTGAACATATGATTAGAACTACATCTGCAATAGATTACATTGACAATGGAACAAGATTATCATGGGATATGGTAGCAAAACATAAGATAACAGCATTGTTTAATGGTGTAACTACTAACCCACCTGAAGAAATTGGTAAGCCAGTTTGGAAAAAAAGATGGGAACGTAGAGCAGAACGCAGAGACAATAGTAATGTTCAGTGGTGGATTGATGAAAGGTCAGAGTCTAAATGTGGCACCCACACGGAATACTTACCATTCATTCATACAGATAAGAGAGTAGTGTTAGCATTTTATAAAAAATACGGCAAACTTGCTGACCTTGGTGCATTAACTAGGTCTTGTGAAGGATGGATTGAAGAAACTGAGAACTTTACAATCGAATGTAAAGGATGCTGGTGGTGTATTGAGAAAGAATGGGCTATAGCAGAAATATTTAACTATGATGCAATTAAGTCTCTTTCAACTTGGAAAGAATTGGATATCGAGTGATAAATGTTTTGGGCAAATGAAGGCAATATAGGACGGTTACAGTTAGAAATAACGAACTACTGTAATGCCTTCTGTCCACAATGCGAAAGAAGTTACATGCTTAAACTTCAGAACGAAGAACGAAGTACTTTTACTTTAGATTATGATGTTGAACTAAACAATACCTATCTATCAGTAGCAGATATAAAGAAGACATTTCTGCCTGATAGATGGGCACACTTAGATGAAGTAGTATTGTGTGGCAATTTAGATGAACCAGTAATCAATCCAGATGTGATAGAAATCATAAAGTACTTCTATCATTTGGATAACAAAGAGAAAGACATTTGGATCCACGTTAACGGCGGGTCTCGAAATGAAAGTTTCTGGAGTGAGTTAGGAGAATTGTCTAAAGAATTAAACAATCGTTTGATAGTTGTTTTTGGAATAGATGGGGATGAAGAAACTAATCATCTCTATAGAAAGAATGTTGATTGGAAAACTTTACAGAACAATTGGAGAGCATACATTTCTTCGGGTGGTAAAGCGATGTGGCAGTTTATTGTATTCAAATGGAATCAACACCAGATAAATGATATTAAGAAATTATCTGAAGTTGAGAACTTTGATAGATTTGTAGTGATTAAGTCTTTTAGAAATACTGACCCTGCAAATGAAATAGATGAGATTGTATTGCCAGAAGGTTATGAAGGTATCGAGGGATTGATATGACCAAGACTTTCACAATAGAACCTAAATGTAAAGCAACCATTGGAAATGGTAAAGGAACATTTCATAAGACAATGGGAAATATCTACATCACAACAAAAGGATATGTATTGCCTTGTTGTTGGTTTGGTATTACAAGAAGAATGACAGGATTATGGAAAGAGTCGGGCATAGATAAGAAGTATCATAATATACATCATTATTCTATGGAAGAAATTATAGAAGGTCCAATCTTTGAATGGATTGAAAATAATATGGCAGGCTTAGAAGTATGTCAATCGCATTGTGCAAAAGAAGAAAGAGATAAACCATTATGAGCGGACAAAGAAGATTCTTAAAAGTATGGGCTAGAACTGTAGGAATGCCAGTAGGTATTACAGACGAAGATAAGCCAGAGTTCCTGCCTATCACACAAACAGATGTTAAAAAAGCATTAGTTTTTAGAACGTTTTGGATAGCACTGCATGTATTGACTTGTGTAATGATTATCACAGGCAATGGCAGAACATTAGGATGGTGGTGATGTGAGTGATGAAGAAATACAAGGCTTTATTGATTATTTTGGAGATGAAATACCTGATCCAGAACACTACCCTAAAAAGGTAGTATGGTTAATAAATTGGTACAAACATATTGTTTTAAAGAATAGGAAGGATGATGAAGAACGAAATTAGACATGCACCTCTTGGTGCTATGAGTCCATTTGAACCCAAGCCGGCAAATGATTGTAGTATATGTGGTAGTGAATACGATGAAGAATGTGGTGGAGTACAAGGATTATTCGGTGTTACCCCAGTTACATTTTGTGAGTGGTGTTATTCATCAATCATTGATATGGCATCACAACATATAGAAGCAGACGAATTAGGTGAAGATGATACAGAGGATATGAAAACTATACTTGATACAGTTGGCATAGATTATGAAACAGTTATGAACCAGTATAATAAAAAACAAAGATTCTTTAGTGTCACCTTTGATGAACCATGTGGCATGAGCCACAAGTGAAACATACTATAGCAATTTTATGTACACTATTATTGTCCGGTTGTTTTCTTGGAGACGGATGGACACAGAGATTGCCCACAGAAATTGATTACGAAGCAAGACATATAAAGACGTTAGAGAATAGAACGGAACAGGATACTAAATGAGTAATAAGGAAGACGAGTTATATTGGTCACAATACGATTTCACAAAGATACCCTTTGATGATATCGTTAGCGTAGGACAACGAACTCTTTTATATAGAGATTTGTTTTCAGTAAGTTGGTTACTGGGAAGATTCTGTAACTATAAGTGTTCTTATTGTTGGCCGTATGCTAGAAGTGACCGCAAAGACCACAGACCAACAGAACTATGCCTAGCAACAATTGATGAGATTAAACGACAAGCGAGAGAAAATGGATTTAATTCATTTCACTTCAGTTTATCTGGTGGCGAACCAACGTTTCATCCAGGTTACTTAGATATGCTTAATCATTTGGCTGAAGATGTTCCTAATACAAACTACACATCAGTCCACATGACAACTAACATGTCACGTAATATGGCATGGCATAAGACGTATTGTGAGACTGTTGCTAAAATGAACAGAGCAAGTATCACAGCGTCCTTTCATAGTGAATATGCAAAGGAAGAAGAATTTGCAGACAAGTTATTGTTTTGTATGGAACATGATGTTCATGTGACCATCAACATGGTCCTTGTGCCAGAGTGGTTTGACCGTGACTGGAACAGAGCCTTATACTTCCATAATCGTGGTATAAATGTTACATTAAAACCACAAAGTGACCCAACTGCATCTTTCGTAGTGCATGGTTACACAGACGAACAATTAAAAACAATGCGTAATGGCATGCCACAAAGAGACTTCACTTCGATACTACAAGAAAAGACTGGGATAAAAGTAGTAAGACCAAAACCTAAATCAGGTAGTATGTGGAGAATGGATGCGATAAATGGTGATGACAAATCAGTGCCACACCAAATGCAAGTAGAATTTCAAGATAGTAAAGGAAAGAAATGGTATATGGACCAGGCTGAACGTTTCAATGCTTTTAACTTTAACAAGTTTAAGGGATGGGAATGTACTAGTGGGTTCAAAGGTATCATTATTAGGGAGCCAGACGGTTCGATAAAACGTTCGTACAGTTGTGCGGATGAGCCATTGGGATATGTAGAGAGTGGGTTCAAGTTATTTGATGCGCCTAAAGTTTGTATTAGTGAGAGTTGTGTAAGTAGTGCAGACAGCAAAATACCAAAACGTAAACCAGGAGCGATGATACCAATCTATCCAGGCGATACGTCATTCAATAAGGAGAAATAATATGTTCAAATTACCATCGTTAACAGAACTATTCTTTGGTAAAGGAGTAGACCCGGCAAAATACGCACCGTCGTATTTGTCTGGTAAAGGTAAACGTACAAGAAGTAAAGGACAATTTGTAGGAGATGATAAGTCTACTCCAAATGTCAATGAAGCATGGGAAGGTGGAAAAGCACCTACTAAGAAGGAGAAGCCTATTAAGGAGGTGACCAAGGCGGCTCCAAAGAACGCAAAAAGTACCGAGAAACCACGTGGTACTAGAAAAGATTATGCATTAGATAAGAAACTAAAAGAAGCAAAAAAGAAACCTACGGCTAATTACCGTGCTGGTAAAATCTGATGGGTAGCAAAGATAGACCTAAGAAAGAAAAGAAGAAGCCTAAGAAGGAAAAGAAATAATATAAAGGAGAGAGTATGGTAGATGTAGATTATCAAAAGGTAGTCGATGACCTAGACCGACAGAACTTGGATGTTATGGAAGTTAAGATTGAGGAAATGGCAGAACTAATAAATACTCTAACTAAACGTATAGAGAAGTTAGAGAGTACGGTTGCGTTTCACGAGAAGACACGAAGGAAATGAATGGGATATATACGACATCTTTCACCTGAAGAACTGAAACAGTTAAAGGAAGACCGTATAAAACAAAAGATAAAGATTAAAGAAGACAGGGAATGGACCGCTTTCTTGAAGGACGAAGATGACAGATATGTTGATATCCTTGCGGCTTGCCAACCAGCGATAGATAAATTAAAATAAAAAAGGAGATACAAATGATTATAACAATTACAGGTGAACAAGAATTCATCAAAACTGAAGAAACTACAGTAAGCGATG
>Ga0308008_1000831_pt1 | contig 11258 bp, 11 predicted proteins | sample Neamet125_FD_203140 | JGI IMG/M metagenome (GOLD analysis project Ga0308008, IMG submission 203140) | Marine microbial communities from water near the shore, Antarctic Ocean - #125 | ecosystem: Environmental > Aquatic > Marine > Unclassified | place: Southern Ocean | collected 2014-07-24
AAGAAGGATTCTTAGGACCTTTTGAAGTTGATGCGTTTAACGATGTAGACGGCAATATAACAATAACATGTTCAGCACAGACTAGCGTTAAGCTTTCTGCACTGTTTCTATAAATAAAAAAAGATGAGTGTATTTATCCTAGAGGTTTTAGGTCTCTATAAAAGAAATAAAAAGAAATTAACTTTAGATAAAACTAGAGATTTCTTACAATTTGGTAGACTTAACAGCACCGGAGGTAGTACATTGAATACAGGTTCTAGTTATATGCCAGGAATGGAACCATTTATAATTAAATGGGCAGATTTTAGATGTGACTTACTAAAAGGTGTAGTCATACAAGATGAAGATTCAGTTGCTACGGTAGGTGTATTCCCAATATATAAAACAATTAGCGGAACTTGTGCAAATCAAAACGTAACAATAAAAGATAGTGTTCTATCTTATGTAGGAGATACAGTTACAGTTAAAACAACAGAAAAATTTACAGCTAACTATATTAAACTAGGCGCTAGTCTAGAAGCTGGTGGCTCAACAGGAACAGCAAATCAAGTATTGTCTATAAATGCTTCAGGAGCTCCAGTATGGGTAAATAACCCAGCATCAGGAGGACCTACAGGTTCTGGAACTCCTAATCAAATGGTTATGTGGACTGCGGCAGCTGCAATAGGTAATGCAACTCCTGTAACAATGATACAAAGTGGATCAGGTGCAACAGCACAATTAACTATTGGTACGGAATCTGATCAAACGGTAGAATTTGAAACAACTATTAATCTTCAAGCAGGGGTAAAAGATAGAGTAAGTAGTCTTGGTACTTCAGGAATGTTTTTACAAACAACAGGAAGTGAAGTTCAATGGGCAAGTGGTCCAGTATATAATATAGAAACAACAACTGCAGGTGCTAATGTTAATCTTAGGCTTACAGGTCAAAATCCAGCTTCTACAGACAATGTTGAATTTATAGCTGGTTCAAATATTACATTAACACAATCTGCTGGTAATACTTTAACAATTAATTCCACAGCAAGTGGAAGTGGATCTGTAACAAGTGTTGCAGCTTCAACAGCTGGTGATGCATTAGATGTTGGAGGTTCTCCTATTACTAGTAATGGTACATTAGCTTTTACTTGGGCAGGGGGAGTAACACAATATGTAAATGGATTAGGTAACTTAATTACTTTTCCAACACTTACTTCTGGTACTGTAACAGCTGTTGATAGTTCATCTGCAGTATCTGCACTTACCTTAGAAACTAGTGACGGAACTACAACACCTTCACTAGAATTAGATGTAACTGGTGGAACTGCTGGGCAATTCTTACGACAAGATGGTAATTGGGCAACCATACCGGGAGGTAATGTAGGAACAGTAACATCAGTATCTTCATCAACAACTGGGAATGCTTTAGATGTAACAGTAACAACTGCAACAAGTACTCCAGCTTTAGCTTTTACGTTTGCAGGAGCAACATCACAGTATATTAACGGTCAAGGTAATTTAATTACTTTCCCGGCTGATGCAGGTGGAACAGTAACTTCTGTAGCGACAACTCATGAAGGTGATGCATTTTCAGTATCTATTGGAGGCGTTGCGACTGTTAATCCATCCGTAGATATTGAATTGGAAGGTAATGCACTACAGTATATAAATGGTTTAGGAAATTTAATTACCTTCCCTACACTTACTGCAGGAACTGTTACAAGTGTAGCAGCACTAACATTAGGAACTGCTGGAACTGATTTAACTAGTACAGTAGCAACTGGAACGACAACACCAGTTATTACATTAAATGTACCAACAGCATCAGCAACAAACCGTGGTGCACTATCATCAGCGGATTGGACAAAATTTAATAATAATACATCTGCAACAGGTACTGTTACTTTAGTAGCAGCTACTTTTGCAGGAACAGCATTCACATCAACTGTTACTAATGCTTCAACTACTCCGGCAATTGCAATCACTGCAAACGGAGCAACTACTGACTATATAAATGGAGTAGGTGATTTTATAGCTTTTCCAACAATAGGTGCAGGAACTGTAACTAGTGTAACAGCTGGAACAGGTATGACTCAAACAGGGACAGCAACTATTAACCCAACTTTAAATGTTATTGGTGGAGATGGTATTGATGCTACTGCGGATGAAATTACAGTTGATATTACCGTAGTTAGAACAACAGGTGCACAAACAATAGATGGTACTAAAACTTTTGTAAGAGCAGTAACTTGTAATAGTACATTTACAGGTACAAACTTTATTTTATCTTCTGATAAAAGGTTAAAAGAAAACATAAAAGAACTTGAGCCAGATACTATTGATGTAGATTGGAAATCTTTTACAATGAAAGATTCTGATGAAGGATATAGAGTTGGTGTTATAGCACAAGAACTAGAGTTAGATCATCCTGAGTTTGTAGAAACAAATGATGAAGGATTTAAGTCAGTTAAATATATAGATTTATTAATAGCTAAGATAGCAGAATTAGAAGCTAGACTAGAAAATGCAGGACTATAATGGCTAGTGTACCAAATAATACCGGAACAGGAACAGAAATAAACTGGTCATTAAAAACAGTTAGAGCAGCTGTTGGTTTAGGCCTAACTAATTTAGTTAGTATGTTTAGTAGTGCAAGTAGTCTTTTATTTGATTCTAATTATTCAGGTAGTAAGGATGAGTTATTGAATTTTAGAAATTATAATGCAACTCCTATCGGAGTATCTGCAGGTGAAGGACGGCCTACAGTACCTACTGCATGTGGTAGTGGGGATATAACATATACCTTTTATTTTCTTAATAATGCAGTTATAGATAGTGCAACAGTATTTACTAACCCTGAGTTAGATAATATCTTTACAACGAGTAATGGAGGTTACTTTTTTAGATTAGATGCTTCAGCAGGCGGGCCTGTAACTCAAAAAAGCACAATACAAATTAGTGCTGCTGGACAAGTAATGGATCCACGTGCAATATGTTAAGTATAAAATAAATAAACAATGGGAAAAATTATATCAAAAAAAGTAAGTGAAAGAATGAATCCATATAATGGTAAAAAAATGCAATATGGTGGTATTGCTGATATGAATACTAGCTCAGGTAAAGGTGGTTTTATCCCTCCAGCAGATGAGACTTCATTAGGAACTATGAATAGTATTATGTCAGAACAATACAATAAGAAGTAAAAATTACCCCCGTTATAGTTACGGGGGTAAACATTACTTACATCATTCCTCCCATTCCAGGCATACTGCCCATTGGAGGTAAATCAGCACTTAGATCACTTTCTGCAACCAATGCGCATTCTGTGGTTAAAATCATCCCAGCAACAGAGGCTGCATTTTCTAAAGCAATCCTTGTTACTTTTTTAGGATCAATAATACCTGCATCAAGCATATTAACATACTTATCAGTTTTAGCATTATACCCTGAACCATCAGGTCTGGATAAAACACTTTCTAACTTTACATCAGCACTAACACCTGCATTTTCACAGATAGTTTTAAATGGTGCTTGTATAGCCCTAGATACAATATCTACACCTGTGCTTTCATCATCAAAAAGATTAGTTGTTAAACTTAGTATTTTACCAGCTTTAAGCAGTGCAACACCACCTCCAGGTACAACACCTTCTTCAACAGCAGCTTTTGTTGCAGCTAATGCATCATCTACTCTATCTTTTTTCTCTCTCATTTCTATTTCAGATGCAGCACCAACATAAAGAACTGCAATACCCCCGGCTATCTTAGCTAAACGCATTTTAAACATTTCTATATCATGTTGATTAGTAGTACCTGATATTTGCCCTTCTATCTGACTAATTCTAGATTGTAATTTAGTAGAGTCCCCGGCACCGTTAACTATAATTGTATTTTCTTTACCTACACTAATAGTTTCTGCTTTACCTAACATAGATAATTGAACTTCATCAAGAGAAATACCTTGTTCTTCAGAAATAACTGTACCGCCTGTTAAGATAGCTAAATCTTCTAACATCTCTTTTCTTCGTGCACCAAAACCAGGAGCCTTGATTGCAGCAACTTGGAGACTACCTCTTAATTTATTTACAACTAAAGTTGATAGAGCTTCACCTTCTACATTATCTGCAACAATTAATATACTTGAGTTATCAACTGCAACCATTTCTAATAAAGGAAGTATATCTTTCATATTAGATATTTTCTTATCTGTTAATAGGATGTATGGGTTAACTAAATCAACACTCATTTTATCCTGGTTGGTAACAAAGTAAGGAGATAAATACCCTCTATCAAATTGCATACCCTCAACAACTTCTACATATGTCTCCATACCTTTAGCTTCTTCTACAGTTATAACACCTTGCTTTCCTACTTTATCAAAAGCATGCGCTATTAAATTACCTATAGTTTTATCATTGTTTGCTGATATAGAAGCAATTTGATTAAGCATTTCAGTATCTTCTCCAATACTTATAGTTATATTTTCTAATTGTTCCACAACAAGACTAACTGCTTTATCTATACCACGCTTTATATCCATTGGGTTTGCCCCGGCTGCTACATTCTTAAGTCCTTCAGTTACTATAGCTTGAGCTAATACAGTAGCAGTAGTAGTTCCATCACCTGCTAAGTCATTTGTTTTAGAAGCAACTTCTTTTACCATTTGAGCACCCATGTTTTCTAAAGCATCATCTAACTGAATAGACTTAGCTACAGTTACACCATCTTTAGTTACTTGTGGTGCACCAAATGTTTTACCAATAATTACATTTCTCCCTTTAGGGCCTAGAGTTACCTTTACTGCATTTGCTAATGCATCAACACCACGTTTTAATCCGTCACGTGCTTCAACATCAAATTTAATATCTTTTGCCATTTTATTTATTTTTTAATTTGTTTAAAAGGAGCCAAGGCCAAAAAGACCTTGGTTGGTTATAGCTCCTTGTTAATACTTCATTTTGTTCTTACTACAAATATAGAAACATAGGATTAAAAATAATATTGCTGCTCCTAGTTTTATCATTTATAGATCAAGCAGATAAACTTCATTACTTATTTCTTCATCTACTTCAACTTCTTCTAATGGGTTTACTTCATATGGAGGTTTTAATTGATTACGTGATTTGCATTCTGCAGTAATAAAATCATGAAAGTCTTGACTATCTTGCATCCAATCTCTTGGGTGAGCTTTTTTCAAGGCATGTGTTACATGATTGTAAAATGTCCATGCTGTATCAGAATCAGTACTATATTCATATGTAGGCTTATCCATTTCAGACTTCACACAAGTTAACTGTTGAGTGTCTAATAAATTTTGCTCAATAAATAATCTACCTACAAGTTCAGATTGTTGAGAACAATTTAACCTAACTGCTTTCATAGCATCTCTATCCTCAATAATACGTTTATAGTATTTCTCAGCATTTTTAATTTGATCTGACAAATGTATTTTAACATCACGATCTGCTGATCCAGTATGCTTTCTTTTAAAATTCATCATTTCTCCTGCAATCATACCATTTGAACATACTTTTACATATGCACCAATAGCACATTGAAATCTTGTACTTTTATCATATGAATTTGTCCAGGCAAACATCATTCCCAATTCAGTTTCTTCAATGATTTTTTCATCAGTTGTTTGAATTGGAGTTATATGATATACACCTTGTGCTACATTGGCGTTCATATTTGCTCTATATATTTCTTTCTTAACTCTAAACCCACTATCTTTTAATAAAGTTAATGTGTTATCTATCACTGATTTATGTGATACTACTGTATAACTCTTACCATGATTAGGTAAGGGTGCTAATTCTAAACTCCACTTTGTGGTTTCTTTTGGTTTTGTATAACCCATGATTTAAACTTTAAAGGTGTAAATATACTAAATTTATTTATCTTTAACAAACTGACCGTTAACCATTTTACCTGTTCTTTTGCTTATTACACGATATGCAGATTCAAGACATTCCTCTAAAGAAAGTCCTTGCATCTTTGCCTGGATGATTAACGTTACCATTATATCTCCCATAGCATCTATAATCTCAGCACGGTCATCATTATTGATAGCCGTGCAGAGTTCTGTTGTTTCTTCTAATGTCTTCAGTGCCTGGGCCATTGGTGTAGCTTTAACAAGAATACCTTTTTCATGAGCCCATGTTTCCACGACTGCTTCTAATTCAAAATAATCCATATTATTTGTTCTGTTTAATTCTATTTAACATCATTGCTTTCTTAATAAGTAAGTAAATCATATTATCATTGAACTTCTCAATGACTTTATTTTTAGAAGGTATTATACCATCATCTAGATCATTAGTCATATCATTTATAGACACCTGATGTTTTAACAGAAAACCATCTAAGGCTTTCTCAGGTGTAGTACCTTTCATTATGGCACCTTGATTGAAGTTATGATATACATCATTATTTCTCACATACTCTTTACCCTTTACAAGAAGCAACTCTTTTAGTTCACCAAGTGTATTATGGATTACTTTAAAAAAGTCTTCATTTATTTGATCTTGTTTAGAGATCTCTACTGTTGTACATTTATTTTCCATTAAAATAATTTTAATTGATTTGCGTTAACTGTTAAAATATTATTGATCTCTGTCTCAATAGCCATTAGATAATAAGTCTTGTCAATGTTGTAAGTTTCCCACTTTGGTTGTACTTCCATCTTATTAAAGACTGTCTGTAGCCATTTACCAGCTTCCAATTGTATTTCTCTATTATCTGTTTTATTTACTTTAAGTATTTTAACACCTTTCTTGGATATAAAATACCTATTAATTTTTTGCAGGTCATTTTCTGCAAAAACTCCTTTATCAATATATCTAGCTACTTGTTTCCAATCACCTTTAGATTTAGCACCTATGCAGTAATCTAATATATTATTATTTGTTTTAAGATAGTCTTCAGGAAGAGTATCATTAACAAAATATTCATATATAGCTTTTGGAATTACAAGCTTAGATTTATTTTTATGAAGTTGTAGATTATGAAAGTCAAATCTACCTTTAAGTTTTACGGGTGCAAAACTAAACTTATCATTCTCAACCTTAAATAGGTAATGAGGCTGAGCCTGTTTAATTTCCCTCCACTTAGTGATATCTACCTGAACAAAATTATTAACACCTATGTAATTATTTACATCAGCTAATATTAATTTCTGATATTCATCGTGTTCTAAGTTTAAATTAGTAGTTTCTTCCCACTCCTTACATATTTGCATATACAAGTCATAATCTTTTTTAGGAATAATTGTTTCTATACCATCTGTATTCTGTAATAGAGCAACAGCATCAGGAATTCTTTCCATTACTTGCTCATACAACATCATCAAACTTAATTGACCATTAATTGTAATTCTACAAAACAATTCAGGATCATAGAAGAAGCTATTCACATCATTACTAAGGCCAAACGTTGAGTTAAGTATAATCTTATATACATAGTTCATTGGATTGCTCTTAGGGATCTTCTTACGCTCTTCAAAGAACCACTCATATTGATCACAGAAAGCTTCCTTTGGGAAATGACCTGGTGACCACTTGTTCTTTATAGCTAGATTGGGGTAATAACTTGTAACATCTGAAGACATAATCATTGTATCTTCAGTTGGTTCATACACACCTTTCTTTGCAGCACCATGAACACCTCCTGTACCAAAATGGGTAGAAACATTCTTATATAAAATCTTATATTTAAAACTCCCTTTCAAGTTTAATGCATCTACTTCAATGGCCTTAAACCTATCTAAGATCATATTCATCTCAGGAGACGTAAATTTAATATAAGGTAAGATTATATCTTTAATTTTAATTGTCCCTCTATTTGATCTCATTTGTTTAAGATCTCTTTTAGGTATATTAAGTTTTTCAGATAAATAAAAACCAAATAGCTCTTTACTAATTCTTGGTTCAGAGGCACTGTATAAATTTACATTATACGTATCAGTAAGCTCTTTCCTTAATTTAATTTGAGACTTTGCTCTAATAAAGATTTCCTTAGTAGATTTAACATCATTCACACAATATTCAAGTATAATATCAATATCTTCTTTTGTATGAATAAGTGTTTCATGGTGAATAGGCATGTCTAAGATATTTTCCCAATCCATACTATACTGTATCCACTTTAGACTAGAGCGTTTAGCAGGGTTATCCCAATGGTGCATTTTGAATATATCTATTTGAGCTATTTTCATTTTCCATTGTGGATAATCACTAAACTCTTTATTATTAGATCTGGTAATACATCTTTGAGCGTATTTATATATAGCTGCTGCTATCTCACAACCACTTAAGTTTTTCCAAAGAAAATGATTGTCTAATATATAGTGAGTAACTTGTGCATCAAATGCTAATCCATTATAGGATATATGCCACTCTTTATTTTTAATATTTTCTTCAAGAAAATTAATAAACTTTGGTAAATCATTTTGTAGGTCATGAATAACAAAGATTTCAGTTTCCTGAGTCTTATAATGTTCAAATACTCCTGTAAAACAATTAGCCAATGTCTCATAATCCATCACCCAGTGTTTCATATAGTTTTATGTTTTAGAGCCAAAAAAAGCCCAAATCAATGAGCTTTCTTTTTTATTGTCAATAAGGATATTAATCTCTCAAGACTATTGACCAGGTACTATAATCTTAGACACTACAGTTTCATTAACATCAACAAAATATGATGAATAATCAAATTCTGCAGCGTTCACTGCAAACATATGAATAAATGTTTCTATGTCTTTTTTATCATTTAAATAAAACTCAGAGAATGTATCTACAAGTCTTCTTTCTTCTTTGACAGTTTTACCAGTCTGATGGTTAGGATTCTTTAATCTCATTGGTTGTCCTTCATCATCTAATTTAGGAACCATGTGATATGATTGTTTCATAACTTTACTGATAACAGCTAGGATGCTTGATGATGGATCAAACATAGCTTCTACATATGGTGAGTCTGAACTCACAGGAATTAAAGTAAATGACTTGGTATTTCTGAAGGTAGAATTAACTAACATCATGTTTTGGCCAATTGATTTTGTCATAATATATAAATTTATTTTTCCAAAGATATGGAACTTGTTTTTAATAATTGATGGATTAGATAATTATTATCTGCTAATGTTTCTTTTTCTAAATCAGGAGAACTGCATACTTCAAAAATATCTTGTATATTCTCTATATCTATACCAAGAAAAGATGCATAATTTTCATGTACTTCTTCAGGAAATAGAAATCCTTGGACATACATGGCCATTTTACTTCTTTTACCAAAGAAATCTAATATACTAATCTTAGTTTCTAAACTAAACTGAGAGTATGAACCGTTAGTGAATCTACGCATATCTGATTTAAATTTAATAAAATCAAATATATATATAAACTTAGTATCTGTTAACTTTATATGCTTTTCATACATTGGATGAGATTCTAAATAGTCTAAGGAAAACTTCTTAAACTTAGGATTCTTATCTGTATTATATTCACATAAAAACTTACAGTCTTTAGTTGCATACACATTTTCCCATGCAACATAAGTTTGCACGGGAACATGTTTAATACCTTTCTTAATCTTTAGTAATGGGTATAAAAATACTTTACTCTTCTGAAAATAATCTGTATATACACCTTCCATATTATAAAGTTACTTTATTAACTAAGAAATCATATGGTAAAGAATAGTTTTTCTCATCATAATGATACTGTACTTGTTTAAGTGCATTACCTAAACCTTTAGCCCATTCACTCATAGACGCTTCTGAAACATCAAATACATATACTTGTTTGTATGTGTCTATTACTACAAACTTAAATATTATACTATACTCTTCAGCTTTTTCACCTATATCATCATAAACTAATTTAGAATACACCGCAGCTTGTAGCCAGTAGTTATAAAACTCTACAGTCTCACGAAAGTCAACAACTGATTTACCGGTTGTCTTAAGATCACAAATAGTAATCTGTTTCTTATCATGATCTATCTTATAGAAATCTACATAACCATGTAAACCAAAAGGATAACCATCTAGTTTAGATGTTAAGTACTTTTCTGCATGTGTTTCAATAGGATCTAGATCAAAGTCAGTTGTAACTTCTTCAAACAAAGACATTACATCTTTATTTTTTTTAAGTATATCAACTCTGTCTTGACATTTTAACAGTGTATCCTGATCAACTACATCTACATTAGTATTAGATAAGAATTTCCAATATGGTTCATTATCCTCAGTAATAACTTTCTTTAGTCTTTGTTCATCTGTTTTAAGAGATTGGAAAAGATTCAAAGTTTTTAATGATGCTAAAGCTTGAAATTCACAAAACTCTAATGTTTCTGCATCAGTATGAAGAGACATATCTTTCATTACTTTTCTAATGTTATCACTAGGTGCTTTACCTGGTACAACGTTAAACTTGTCAGTTACATTCTCCGGTTCAAATAATAAACAATGTATTAGTTTACCTTCTACAAGGTGCTTATCTGTTCTAACCTCACGGTCAAATAATATATAGTCCTTATAAAATAAGGATGGTGAAAACATTAATTTATTTAAAGAAGAGTAGCTAAATTTAAAATCTTTATTTGCATAAAACTGCTCTTCTTTTTGTAAGTCTCTAATCATTTATATTTAAGTTTTGTATAGGATATTTATTAGATAATTCTACATCTTCAATTTTTATATTAAATGCAGAATGATCTCCACTAACTAGTTTAGTTAAAACATTTTTATAGAACTTTTCTTTAGTTGAATCAACTGCAAATGTAGTTAATTTATTATCCTCAGTAAGTAATTTTATATAACGATCATAAGAACCAACATGAGTAAGCTCTGAACCATTTTCATATTTGTGCATTTTTTTTCTAAATGCTTTTACATTAACACTATTCCAATTAGTAGTGTCTCTAAGATACTCAATATACCAGTAATAAATACCAGATACTACATCAAAAGATTTATTAATATTACAATTTGCTAGCATTTCTAGAGCAAGAGATCTATTATCTTTATCAGAACTTAAAATCATATTTTCAACATTAGTAAATTCATTAGATTCTAATACAACTAAGTCAGAATTAATTACGTCAATAATATCTACATCTAAAACTTTTTCAGCTGTAGAATTACATATATCATTAAAAGCTTTTATGTTATTTGGTTTAACTACAACAGATCTATTAAAGTTATGACTCTTTTGTACTTCACTTATTCTTTCTTGAAGAAACTCAAGAAAATGATTCATCTTAGTATCACCATAATCAGCA
>Ga0308008_1000841_pt1 | contig 11163 bp, 7 predicted proteins | sample Neamet125_FD_203140 | JGI IMG/M metagenome (GOLD analysis project Ga0308008, IMG submission 203140) | Marine microbial communities from water near the shore, Antarctic Ocean - #125 | ecosystem: Environmental > Aquatic > Marine > Unclassified | place: Southern Ocean | collected 2014-07-24
AAGTTTAAGTTTAAGTTAAGATCCTCAAACGCAGGGATATCTCTCCAGGCCCACTTTTCAATAACTACACCATCCTTAATCAACACTAACCCTGGGTTGGAGCGGATGACTATTTTGAGTTCGGTTTGGTCACAAGTAAGAAACTCATAAGGTGCTTGAAATTGATGCCTGAAGTCTTCATTCTGATCATAGCCGACATTAGTTAAGCCGTAGAAAGAAATGCCCATATCTTCAACAGCTGAAGCTAGTGCATTCATTTCATCCTGCCCTTCTCCATTAGTAACCTCAAGGTCTTTAGAAATATGCAAGAATGTATAACCCGTATTAGCTAAAACACTATCCGTTATGTCATCACCGATTTCATTGATCATTTGGAAATCTAAAATCCGTGGTTCGTATCCATCAGAAATTTTAACCTCAGCACCATCGTAAGTGACAAGCTCATAAGTTGACGTAAATGTCGAGTCGTTCCAAAGCTTTAGATAATCAGAGCTTAATACAACTGACTCTTCACCTGTGTGGATGTTTTTAAACAAATATTCCGTTGCATAGACAGGTGCTACGAGACCTAATTCATCGGCAAACATTCTATTCTCAATAATACTCTCGCCTACAGCGTAAGGCCTGTAGTCTTTTAGAGGTAAGTGGTTTAGAGTTGTGATTTGGACTACAACAATAACTACTACTATAGCGGCGCACATAATACCCTCAAGGGCAGGATGAGTAACTCGTTTGCGAACTATACCAGCGGCTAATAGCAACAGCACTAAATAGAGGGTCGGGAAATTCCAGTCTAATATCAAATACCCGAACAGGAACGTCATTACAAGTGCACCCGTATAAATAATGATAGACGTTTGCGGATCATTCAAAGTAATCTTATTCCTAAACGCAGCAATCAACATCGGGAACACTAAAACCAGGAGAATTAAGTCTTTGTAGAAACTCTGAATAGGGGTTAGAGGAATAGCATTACCGAAGCATCCACACTCCAGTACGCATTGATTCGCTATGGTAATCATAGCTCCATCTGGCCCCACCATCTCCTTCATACCGAAAGGGTCGCAAGTAGCCGTATACCAAGTTAGCCATGTGAAAAACAACATCATGGCAGTAGTTAGGACTGTAGTGACTTTAGGCATAGCTCCAAGCAGCAATGCAACACCTAGAAGGATTTCCCCCATACAAATAAAGACAGCTACTTCTAACGCATATGGAGTTAGAAAGTCCATATTCAATGCTCCTGGCTCGAAATACTCCTGAAGCTTGTACATAAACCCTAGTGCGTCATTGGATTTAATTAAACCGGACACAACGAACAATGCGCCCACAACAGTTCTGCAAAACGTGGTGATTCCTTTAGAAAATATCTCCATTGTTAAATGTCTATTTACCTTCCTCCTCGGAAATTAAAATGAGTGCGAACAGTGCGTAGTTAGCGATATCCATGTAATTAGCATCGACACCTTCAGAGACAACTGTTTTACCGTTGTTGTCTTCGATTTGTTTTACCCTAAGGAGCTTCATTAAAATCAAATCGGTAAGAGAAGAAACTCTCATGTCTCTCCAGGCTTCGCCGTAATCGTGATTCTTCTTTAGCATTAAGCCTCTTGTAGTTTCAGCGGTCTTGCGGAATCTTTGGTTAGCTTCATCTACGGGAAGTTCCAATGGGTGGTCGAGCGGCAACTCACATTGAATAAGCGCCATAAGACTATAGTTCACGATTCCTATAAATTCGGGCACGATTCCCTCGTCAACTTTAGACTCTCCTACTTGCTGTAAGGTTCTGATTCTAGAGGCCTTAATGAAGATTTGGTCTGTGAGGGAAGATGGCCTTAAAATGCGCCAAGCTGTTCCGTAATCAGAAGTTTTCTTTCGAAATAGAGACTCACATTGTTCAAGAGCTGAGTCGTATTGTTCAGTAGTCGGTTCCACGTTTATATAAAAGTTCTCCTAGGGTTGAATAACTTGCGACAAGTTACGATGACTACCAATCTAAACATTCAGAAATTTCGTGAAGAACTACGAAGAATTGTAAAGGCCCGAGAGGTCAGATTGTTAGGAATTCTTAATTGTACCCCAGACTCTTTTTACGATGGTGGTAAAAACGTTACGTCAGACAAAGCGATTGCCTCTGGATTGAAAATGCTGGAAGATGGAGCTTTCATACTGGATATAGGAGGCCAAAGCTCTCGTCCCGGTGCAATCGACATAAGTGCAGAAGAAGAATGGTCGCGAGTACGACCCGTTATCGAAGGTGTATTATCAGCCCGACCTAATGCATTCATCAGCATAGACACATATCGGTCATCTGTCGCTAAACGCGCTATAGAATTAGGTGCAGTCCTCGTAAATGACATCTCGGCTGGCTCTCTAGACCCAGAATTAATCCCCACTGTAGCTGCTCACAACGTCCCATATGTTTTAATGCACATGAAGGGCTCACCTCAGACTATGCAGAAAAACCCTGAGTATTCTGATGTCGTCGAGGAGGTTAGTACTTTTTTCAAAGACCAAATCTCCCGACTGCGCACTCTTGGAATTGAGGATATAATCCTCGATCCAGGATTCGGATTCGGAAAAAACTTACAGGACAACTACAGACTTCTCAATAATTTAGAATCCTTCAACAGCTTCGGACTACCTGTCCTGGTAGGAATAAGCCGTAAATCTATGATCAGCAAAGCCCTTAACTGCGAGCCCTCTGAATCCTTAAACGGCACATCCGCCCTTAACTCCATTGCCCTTCAAAACGGGGCCCTGTTATTACGAGTGCACGATATCTCCGAAGCCCGTGAAGTTTCGCTGTTACATAACCATCTTTGCAACTCATGAACTTCTTTATCGACACCTGGGACGCCTTACATCCATTACTACAATTCGGAGCAAAGGTGCTCGATATATTGTTAGTAGGATTAATCGTGCTTTGGATTTATAGATTAACTCGAGGAACATCCGCAATACCGGTATTTGTGGGTCTCCTAGCAATATATTTTATCTGGAAAATAGTTTCCTATGCTGGCATGCCCGTCCTAGGAGAACTGCTAGGTCAATTTATAGGCGTTGGAATCCTAGCTATCATAATAGTCTTTCAACAAGAATTGAGGCAATTTCTATTCTCCATTGGAGACAAAGCAAATATCGACAAGCCTAAGCGCTGGTTAGAGAAACTCATGACTATAAGGCATGAAGATCGCGAACCTTTGAGAATAGATGAAATATGTACTGCCGTTATAAATCTCGCATCTAGAAAGGAAGGCGCGTTAATCATCATCCAGCGCATCTCGGACCTTACACTTCACCTTCAGAGCTCGACGAAGCTCAACGCGGATATTCTCGCACCACTTATTGAGGGCACTTTTCAAAAAGACAACTCTATGCACGATGGTGCGATGTACATAGCTATCGGACGCATAAGAGCAGTAAGGTGTGTTCTCCCAGCCACACAGAGGAATGACCTCCCAGCAGACACGGGGATGAGACACAGGGCAGCTTTAGGTTTAGCTGAAAAAACTGACGCTTTAGTAATCGTTGTAAGTGAAGAAACCGGCCTTATCAGCTTAGCGATGGACGGAGAACTCCACAGAGGCATAGATCCTGAAGACCTGAATGATATTATCACTAAGGAGGTCTATCCCGATTGATAAGATGCTGTAGAAGCCGTCGTTAATAGCCCTTCACAAAAATCTCAGACTTTAATAACCTTCTAGTTTCTCGATCCTCGAGTGCTAGAACATATACTCCGTTTTTTAAACTACTCACATCTAAAGTGAAGCTGTCTGAAGTAGAGAATCCCTTCACCCGTCTTAACTCCTTCCCCACTGCGTTGTATAGGACCACGTCGTAGTTTTCGAAATCGACTTTAAAGCTAACATAAGACGAAACTGGGTTAGGGAAAATATTCAATGACATTGACGTTGACGCTTCTGCGACACTGACGCCTGAAGGACCTTTCTTTATTAATATCAGTCCATCTCTATTACTTATAGCAATGGTGCCACTAGGGAAATATGGATAAACTGACCACGAGCCAGTAAAACCAGGTTCATTGTCAGACGGGTATGTGTCGAAAAAACCATAGTACTCAAGAGTGCCGTCTTCCAATATCTTGCTAACTCTTAAACCACTACTATTGTTTGATGCATATATAAGGCCGTTATGTGTGTACAGATTATGGTCCGTTGACAGAGTGCCATACTCGTAATAGCCAATATAAAGGGGATTGTCTAAATCTTCAATGTCTATTATTGAAGTTCGGGTAACAGCACCTGTAGAAATCTCATCTAACTCATCGTTCACATATAAAAATCTGTGATCCTCACTAACCCACCCCTGGTGGATGTACTCACTTGATGGAATTAGAGTGGAGGATATTACTTGAATATTTGTTTTATCTGTTGCGTCTATAATTACAACACTGTATTCTGCATAACAAAACACGATTTCTGAGCCTAAATAATCATAGTCGAGCCCGCTGTATATCACAGCCTGGGCGTCATGTATGTCTATGCCTTCAAATGACCCAGCTAATTCTGGCTGAGTTGGATTACTTACATCAACAGCATGTAAACCTCCGCCGAAAGTGTCCGTTCCTACTCCGTAAACATAATCCGTCTCGCTATTAGCAACAATATTATGTGCAGCACCGAAACCTTCGTAGACTGTCACTAAAGGCAAGTCAGGAACGAATTCATCAATGCTAAGTAACTGGGTTAATTCCAGCACCTGCATCCCGTGGCCCCCAACATCGCTTACGATATAAGCGTAATCACCTATGACTTTAATGTCTCTCCAAATAGCTGTATATGTATTCGGTGGGACTTCTGCTAAATAAATGGGGTTTTCTGGATCAGATATCTCAACCACCGCCATTCCATTAGTACGACCGTACAAGACGAACTCTCTTCCAGAAATGGAGTCAACCCACCCCCAACAATCGTTACCCTTCTCTCCACCGCCAACTTCTGCTAATGGCAGGAAGGAATAGAATTCGTACTCATCGCATGGGTAAATCCCCGACATGCCGTTCTGACAAGGGGTTTGGGCTATAGTAAAAACACCCGTGAAAAGTACAAGCAGAGCAAATAAAGGAAGGCCTTTCAAACTCATGTTATCTTGGAGAAACTACAAGTTTTGATGAGACTAGAACCTCACCAGACATCGCGCTAACAACGTTTAAGATATAAGTGCCATCCGTTATAGAGTTGATGTCGAGGTTAAGACCGTTAACCGATGGTATGGAATTCACTCTCATAACCTCTCTACCTAACATATCATAAATGAACACATCGCAATCCATAAAACTACCTGTTATTAAAACGGAAGAATTTGATGGATTTGGACTAAGAGAAAGAATTGGTGCAACAGGCAAATCTGAAGCCTCAATACCGTCTATACCTGCTTCGCGAAGAATGAATAAACCATCAAAGTTACTTACCGCAATAGTCCCAGATGGGAAGTAAGGATAGTTAGACCACGTCCCTGTAAATTCTATTGCATCATCTGCTGGGTATGTGTCAAAGAAACCAAATGGCTCTATAGTACCATCTTCTAAGATCGTTGATACTCTTAACCCACTTCTGTAGTTTGACGCGAAAACCTTACCGTTATGTGTATATAAATTATGATCAATGGCAGTGTTGTCAGACTCGTAATAACCGACTATCACCGGATTATCAAGATCATCAACATTCATCATGTACGTTCGAGTAAAATTGCCGTTGTACATCTCATCAAGTTCATCATTGAAATACAACATATGATGGTCTTCACTTACCCACCCCTGATGAGTATATGCACTGTTCTCGTATGTGACCTGCTTAATTAGCTGGACATCCGTTTTATCCTCAGCATTCAAAATAGCAATACCATCACTACCATTAAAACAGAATACTACTTCCTTACCGTAGTAATCTGAATCCAGTCCGTAGTAAACTACAGGCTGAGCGTCATGAGAATAAAAACCATCGTATGAACCAGCAATGACAGGAAGTTCCGGATTGCTGATATCAACAATGTGCAATCCACCACCAAAGGTATTAGTGCCTATCCCATAAGCATAATTTGTTTCCGTATTGATAGCAAGATTGTGAGAATTTCCAAAACCGACATAGTTAGTTGTCGCACTGATATTAAATGGAAAGCCTGTTAACTCAAGGACTTGAGTGAGTTCAAGCACTTGCATACCATGACCACCTGCCTCACTTACAATGAAAGCATAATTACCTGACACTTTGATATCTCTCCACAAACTAGGACTGGACGCTGTAGGGAGAGTAGCAAGAAAAACAGGGTTTAGTGGGTCCGTAACCTCAATAACACTCAATCCGTGTGAGCGACCGAACAATACGAATTCACGATTAGACTCTGAATCAACCCAGCCCCAACAATCATTGCCGTTATCTCCGCCTCCTATAGAGGATAATGGAAGGTATGCATATAGATCATATCCATCGCACGGATACTCTCCTGCCATGCCGTCTTCGCAGAGGGTTTGGGCTGAAGCGTTAAAAGAAAACGCAAGGAAAAAACTTGCAGTCAGTAGTAAAAGATATCTCATTTCAATTTTATTTTCAAGCAGTTAATGATTTCAGTTAGCTTCTTAGAGTATCAACTAGTGCTCTAATTCGTTTACCTCAGGCAGGAAGCTGAAGTTCTTACTGTAGTATAACATTTGCTTTGTGAAGTCTGATGGATAAGTCACCTTAACAGAAGTAATGTCGCCAGCTTCATTCACTGCAGCTTCCATCTGAGGATTAATAAACCCTCCATAAGGAGCTATCCCAAGTGACTTCGAGCGATCTAAAACTTCAGCGTGAATTTCAGGATCTACTTTTACTCCGTAGCCTTCAACCAATGCCTTAGCCGCTGCATAATCTCCTTGAGATTTAATGCGCTGAACTTCTCTGAGTAGCTCTCCGAACAACTCCTGTAGAGCTTCGTAGTCTGTGATATCAATGTAAGTCTTACCGTCATCCTTTTTATACTTTCTGATAACACCCTCATCTAAACCTCTTTCATAGCACCAGTTACTCACCCAGGCGCGATTTCTCATGTGTGCCTCCTCGATATCATCACCTAGGTCTAGACGTACTACTTGAGTCATCATTCCGCCTCTGATGTAGCTGTCGTATTCTGCACGACCTACTTCAATGGTTTTCATCAGTCCTAACTCAATTAACTTCTCGTCTAAAAGGAAGTATAACGCAACTAGGTCAGCTCTACCCTCTTCCAGTGTGGAGCTGTACTCCAGAATAGTTTCTTTAGGAGTAGCTACACCTTCTTCTAGTTGTCCAGAAGCGTGCCCTATAACTTCGTGCATTGCTGTATGAAGTTTTCCCGCTAGAGATGAGTGTGCGGTTACTCTACGTACTTCAACCTCATCGTGAGCGAATTCAGCAAGCATTCCTCCACCGGATGCCTTAGAATATGCACTAACGATATTTCCAAGACTCACTGATTTAGAACCGTGAATTTGACGGATCCAATTAGAGTTAGGAAGGTTAACTCCGATTGGAGTTGATGGAGAAGCATCTCCGGCCTCACCGGCGACGTTCACTACATTATAAGTAATCCCGACAACTTCACTTTTCTTATGCTCATCGAAGAAAGGCATGTGATCTTCAAACCATTGCGCGTTCTCCATAAGAGTGGCCATTCTCGCACTTGCATCGAAATCTTTAATCTCAACTACTGTCTCGTAACTACCTGTGTAACCCAGCGGGTCGTTGTAAACCTCGATAAATCCATTTATGTAATCAACATCACCCTCGGTGTCTTGTACCCAGTTAATGTTGTAAAGGCTCCACTTTTCTAAATCACCTGTCTCGTAATACTCGATTAGATTAGTCATTGCTGCAGCTTGCTTACCATTCTCGGTGTAAGCTTGCGCCTTTCTAAGCCAAGAAATCACCTCGACTAAAGCATCGTTGTAAAGACCCCCTATTTTATATGTCTCCTCTACAATTTCTCCTGACGCAGTTTTCACAAGTCTAGAGTTAAGTCCGTACTCAACTGGACTTCTATCGCCTTTAACTTTAATAGACGCGAAATAGGCTTCAGCATCTGCTGTTGTAACTCCAGGACCATAGAAGTTTACTGAAGAACCTTCAACTAATCCCACTTCGCGATCAAGCTCAACTTTCTTAGACTGAACTGTGGCGTCCATAATAACAGCCATTAAATCCTCTGAACACTCTAAATCACTTGAAGCAAGAAGGTGGTCAAAATATTCGCGACTGAATTCAGGAATGTGTTTTTTATTAGAATAGTGATGATGAATACCATTTGAAAACCACACTCTCTTTAGGTATGTCTCGAACCTAGCGAAACCTATAGTGCCTCTATCACAATCATAATCTGAATATATTTTCTCCAACAGATTACGAACTCTAAGGTTGTATCTGTTATTCTGATCGTACATCATATCACGACCACTTAAACCTGCCATGTTTAGACAATATACTAGTGCTTGCTGGCGTTCGCTCAGATGTTCCCAACCTGGGATTTGATATCTAACAATTTTTAAATCTGCAAATTGCTCTGTTTGCCAAACAAACCCATCCTCATCGGGCTCACTCGCTCCCAAACTCACTGTAGCCGGGTCAAGTGTTTTAAAATCCTCCGTAATGGGTGCACAACCTACTAGTATTGCTACAGTTAGAAGTGCGGTAAAAGTATATTGACTAGTTCTCATGGAAAACGTATGTTGAGTTATTAATAGGCTGCAATTTACGGGAGTATCTTTGTCCACAGCAATTCACTTCATAGAATCATGCGCAAGACCTCACATATAATGTTACGTGCTTTTCTAAAGCCGCTTGCGATAACATTTCCCGTAGCGCTATTCGTCTTAGACATGCAATTTCTATGGGTTTACGCCGACGACTTTATAGGTAAAGGACTTGAAACATTGGTGATACTAAAGCTGATTTGGTTCGCCTCTGCGCGTATCGTCAACTTGGCTTTACCGATGGCTATTCTCGTCGCTAGTATTATGGCGCTTGGAAATCTAAGTGAGAAAAACGAACTCACAGCAATGCAGTCTGCAGGCATGCCTCTGATGAAAATACTGAGGCCACTTATTATCCTCATGCTATTCGTCTCGACTGGGGCACTTTGGTTTTCAAGTAGTGCGTGGCCCACCGCAAATGCAAAGTTCCGAACCCTATTGTACTCTGTTACTAAGCAGAGGCCAGCATTAAACATCAGGCCTGGAGTCTTTTACACGGGGATAGAGGGGTTTGCAATTAGAGTTGAGGAGAAGGAAAGTGATGGAACGCTGAATAATATTTTAATCCACGACCACAGAAATCCTGAAAGGGGTGCTTCGCGTGTTATCAAGGCTGAAAGTGGCAAGATGACTAATGACACAGCCAGAGTGGAGTTGATAATTGAGCTGCATAATGGTGTTAGTTATGAGGACCAAACCGAGCCTAACGTCAGGCGTAAAGAGAGGCTTCATCCCCACATTATATCCTCATTCGAACTCCAAACGCTAAGGATAGATCTACGCTCCTTAGATTTCGACATGGCTGACGAGGGGTTATTCAGGAATTCCTATGAGATGATGTCCATCCCTAAATTAGAGGATGCTATTGACTCCTTAAAGGCACATGTCGAAAAAGAAAGAATGAATCTAATTGAATACGGAAGAAACGGAATGAGCTTATTTCACGATTCGCTTTTTGCCGATGTCACTTTCGATGCCGGATTTCCTAAATGGTTACATTCTCTATCCAGAGTTGAAAGAAACTCAGCTTTCTCAAATGCTAGGGACATGTCGAATAATCAAGTAAGAGGGATAGACAATTCACTTGAAAAGATTGAGGGTAAATCCTTGAGAAGAGATAGACATGCTATTGAGTGGCATAGAAAATTCATCTTAGCCGTGAGTTGTCTGGTATTATTCTTCGTCGGAGCATCTCTAGGAGCTCTAGTTAAAAAGGGAGGGATAGGACTGCCTATCGTTCTAGCTTTAATGGTCTTTATTTTATACTACATAATCTCTATTGTGGGAGAACAAATGGTAAAGTCCGGCACCTTCTCCCCAATGCTAGGAATGTGGCTAAGCACTATAGTCTTAGTTCCTGGAGCAGCAATCCTTACTGCATATGCCGTTAGAGGTGGTCGATCGTTTTTAAACAAGAAATTTTCGATCAATTAGATGAGAGTCCTACAGATTTGTCCTAAACCACCCAGACCATCTATTGACGGTGGCTGTCTTGCAATGGACGCGATAACAACTGGACTATTAGAAGCTGGTTGTGATGTTAGAGTTCTTGTAACTTCAACCCACAAGCACCCTGTTAAGATTGAGGAGATGCATGAAGATTACCTGAAAAGCGTGGGATTTAATTCATTCAATGTTGATACCCGAATTAAACCACTTTCAGCTCTTAAACATTTAATAACTGGCGTGAGCTACAACATCTCGAGATTCCATTCACCTGAATTGGATGCTGAATTGGAGAAACTAATAGTAGAGAGCGATTTTGATTTTATAATACTCGAATCATTATACACGGCGTCGTATATAGAGACCATTAGAAAAGCCAGCAAAGCGAAAATCATCCTTAGAGCTCACAATGTAGAGCACCAGATATGGGAGGGGCTGGCGGATAAATCCACGTCCTGGCTAAAGAGATGGTATATAGGAAAACTTTCTCAACAACTGAAGTCTTATGAAATTCAGCGGCTTAACGTTGTCGACGCCATTATACCTATTACTGATGAAGATGCAGAGGCTTTCAAAAGGTTAGGGGCTGATGTTCCTATAAATGTATCCGCATACGGACTGAACTTTCCCGAAGAGAACAGTGTTTCTATAATTCAGGAATACGACCATGTTTTTCACTTCGGGTCGATGGACTGGGAGCCTAACGTACAGGGAGTAAGATGGCTGGTGATGGATGTTTGGCCTATAGTGCGTGAAAAACTCCCCAAGGCAAGACTTGTATTAGCAGGCAGGAATATGCCGCAAGAATTCACGACCGATTTAGCTCAAGGCATTACAGTTTTGGGTGAAGTTGCTGATGCCACCGATTTCCTTAAAAGACCCGGAATTATGACCATACCCTTACACAGCGGCTCTGGCATGAGGGTTAAAGCCGTCGAAGGCATGGAAGCTGGCAAACCCACAGTTAGCACACAATTAGGAGTTTG
>Ga0308008_1000851_pt1 | contig 11120 bp, 25 predicted proteins | sample Neamet125_FD_203140 | JGI IMG/M metagenome (GOLD analysis project Ga0308008, IMG submission 203140) | Marine microbial communities from water near the shore, Antarctic Ocean - #125 | ecosystem: Environmental > Aquatic > Marine > Unclassified | place: Southern Ocean | collected 2014-07-24
TATACCATCACTTCTTGTAAAATACCTTCTATGCTCACATCCCCAACCTTGACCTGAAATTTCGAGTGTCGGGCAATCACATGGAAAAAGAGCCTCTCCAATCCTTTACTGCCCATACCTGCGTTCACGCCGCAACGAATGTAATCTCGCGGGAGATTTCCGTTGTCCATAGGCACCATATAGGAATGCCACATCGATCCTTCGTGACGGAAAATCGCAAAATTGGGTTCATTGGATTTTTCTGCAAGCAGATGCTGCTTTCGGTAAACCTTTACCTGTCTAGGGAAATGCATATACATAACGTCAGCCGACAGATTCTTCGGGTCATCCCAATCCGTTTGCGGATGCGCCTTCGACAAAATGTCTTTTAGCAAAGAAGGAACTTGGGACACTAATTCCATTTTGTCATCATAGACAACAGCGTTTAAAGGTGAGGCTCCGTCCTTCTTCACACGGTAAATCGAAACACTAGTGTCTTGCTCAAGGTCCGATCCAAAGTGTGCTGGGTTTTCTCCGCAAAAAGTTACTAAATCACCTATTATTTGTTCATCATTCGCGTAATTCGGATTACTAATACTCGCGCCCTTCTTTTTCATCCTTGACCCTCGTTCTTTTCATTGTCGATAAACGCATGCATGAAATTCATGGTGTCGCTCATTGTTGGGGTATCGCCGCTAAGGTGTCCAAGTAAAATAGTGAAAACCTTCGTGAAGGATTCGGGATTCAATGGACTCACGAAACCCTCTCCCCCCTGCTTAACTTCAAACTCTTTCGTCATCAGCACTGCTTGAAGAACGAGATCGTCATCTGCTTGCGGGATTAATTTTCGTGATGGTTCTAGCGTGATCCATTCGATCAAATCGATCTTGTAGGTCACGGACACTTTGTGAGCCAGCTCAAGGTCGCGTGGGAGCGAACCTCTCAGCCAGCCCTGCACTGTACTCATACTGCAACCAAGCTCGCTACTCATCTGAGTTGCTCGCCCGTAATTCTCCAATCCAAACCCGTCCAGGGCTTTTCTCAGCCAATCCTTTCGATGTTTTTTCGTGAAGTCGTTTGCCTTAATCATCGTACTATCCTTGTGAATCTATCTCTTACATCCATGTAGTGACTCTTTTTGCCACAGAATGCAACGCTAACACGTTGTTTCCAACTATGACACTTTTTAAAAGCGTCCACATCAGCCAGCTTCCGACCTTAAATATAGTCAAGTGAGATAGATTAGGTTTGTGTTTACATACTTGGTCTAATGGCTCAGTATTGATGGCATCAAGGAGAGAATATGATTTTTAAGACCCAGCACCGCAGTGATTTTACGGTCCTACCCAACGCCCTAATCAGGGGTCATAGCCAAGATCCAAACACAAGAGAAGATAGCCTCACAGCAGAGGGGCTGGGCATCTTAGCGTACCTACTGTCTCACCAGGAAGATTGGCAGGTCTGCGGAAAGCAGATGGCAGCGCACTGGTCAATCTCCCCGAACAAGATGACCAAAATCACTTCGCTGCTCGAAAGCGAAGGGTATCTCAAGCGTGTTTACAGGCGAGATCGTGGTCACATATGGGATTGGATCGTTACCGATACTCCCTACAATTTCGGTGAAGATCGCAAAATTAAAGATCGCATATATCAAGATCGCGAAAACAAGGATCGCAAATCTAGCGAACAAAGAAGTACTAAATCTTTAAAAGAAAAACTAAATACTAAAGTAATAACAAACACTGTCGCCGACATCACCGGTCACATAAATCTTTCTGAAGCGATTGCTCTCTGTCCACCGAATGTTCCAGCTAGGGCGTGGACCGATTGGCTTACCGGCAAGACCACGACTAAGAAAATCTCAAGCCGTCAGGTAAAGAATGCCCACGCGCAATTCGAGATACTCAGGGACGCTGGTCTTAGAAACTTTGATCAGGCAGTCGCTATCGCAAACAGCAAGGAGTGGAAAAGCATCCAACCGCACTGGGAGCAGATCAAAAACCTGATCAGCGCCAGCATTTACGAAGACGGGGTGAAGTGATGGAGATTGCAACTCTCAGTCAGCACATCGCTCATCATTCACGATCTCTCTGCCGTGAGTTATTACCGGAAGGGATTGTTGAGGGAAACAACTACCGTATTGGTGACGTTTTCGGAGAAAAGGGCAAGAGCATGAGCATCCGACTCGACGGTGAAAATGCTGGAGAGTGGAAGGATTTCGAGAGTGGCGACAGCGGAGACCTGATCGACCTAGTGAGCAAGAACCTGGGGCTTACGCTCAAGGACAGCATGCATTGGCTCCAGCGCCGGTACGGTATCAGGGATGACGCGCCGAAACAGATCAGCAAAGTTTTAAAGCAAAAAAAGGTCAACGAACCAACAGTCCCGTCGCAATCTAATACTGGTGAGCTGCACAAGTTCCTAGAGAAGCGAGGGTTCAGAGACGTTGGTGAAATCTGCGCGAAGTACAAAATTCTAGAGACGGAAGATCTTGGCGCTGGAGTTGATTGCGTTTTTAGATTTTTCGATCAAGACCGAAAGCTAGTGTTTGTGAAAAACAAACCGCTGAACTATGACAGTCACCCTGGAACCTGCCACCAAAAAGATTTAAAGCAGATCTTGCTTGGCTGGCACACATTTCCCATGAACTCTAGAACCCTTTGGTTAGTCGAAGGCGAAATGGATTATATCGCCGCGACAGAGTTGGGCTTCCCTGCACTCAGTCTTCCGATGGGAAGCAACGGCATGAATTGGATAGACACGGAATGGGAAAATCTTGAGCTGTTCACTGAGATCGTGATAGCGACGGACCAAGATGATGCAGGTCACAAATGTGCAGACACCATCGCCAAGCGACTAGGTGACAGATGTTTGAGAGTTAATTTTCCAGCTAAGGATATCAACGACCTGCTAATTGATCACGGCATGGACGTCGCCAAAAGTATCTTAAAAGATTCCTACGAAAACGCTAAGTGGACCGACCCATCGTCACTCCAGAATGTTGCGAACTTTGCAGATGAAGTCGATGCGTTCTTTGATGCTGCGGAAGGTGAGCTTACTGGATTCGCCAGCGGGTGGGACAAGATCGATGAAGAGGATATTCGTTTCAGGTCTGGAGAGCTGTGGGGCGTGAGCGGGATCAACGGATCCGGTAAATCTATGTGGCTAAACCAGCTCTCTCTCAATGCAATCAGCCAAGGCAAGAAAGTATTAATCGCCAGTATGGAAATGACTCCCCGCTACACGCTTGGTCGAATGATGCGTCAAGCAACAGCTCAACGGATCCCGCACAAAGACCATAGAGGTAAGACCCTCGATTGGCTGTCACCAAATCTCTGGCTGTTCGTTGATACTCTCACCCCGAAACCTGATGACCTGCTAAAAGTATTCGAATATGCATACAGGCGATACGGCATTGACGTTTTCATTATCGACAGTATGACCAACCTGGTTCGACACGATGATTATCAAGGTCAGCAAGTCCTGATGGAGAAGCTGGTGAATTTCAAACTGGCATTCAAGACCACGCTCTTTCTAGTTACTCACGCCCGTAAAGGTGAAAGCGAAGCAAAGGCGCCAGGTAAATTCGATGTGAAAGGTTCTGGTGCCATTACTGATTTAGCTGACGGCTTCATGTCTGTCTGGAAAAACAAAGCCAAGGCAGAACACCTGAACATCTGTAAGCAGACCGGCGCCATCCCTGATGAAGACATCGTCAAAAAGTCTGACGTCATTGTCGAGGTTCTCAAAAATCGGCATGGCATGTTCGAGGGTCGTTGTGGTTTCTATTTCGATGAACCCAGTTGCCAGTACCTAGAACGCCAGAGCAGCACCGCAAAAGCTTACGTTAAATCTAAAGCCTCCCCAATTTTCTAAGGAAAGATGATGATCGAAGAAGAAAAATTTGCACAACAAATCAGGGACGCTGGTCAGGAATGGGCAGAAGCAGAGAGAGAAGTCGCTAGAGCTGAAGCGGGAGAAAAAAGAACGAACGCTACGCTCATGCTCACGGCGCAAATCGAATTCGGATGCAAGACCACATCCGCGCAAAGCACATGGGCTGACCAACAAGATGAGATGGAACAGTCTCGAATCGACAAGGGCGTTGCCAAGGGATTACTGGCAGCAGCGAAATCAAATTATCTAGCAGCAGAGGTGTCATTCAAAACATGGCAAACGATACAGGCAAGCACAAGAATGGAAAAGAGGGTCTACGGCTCGTAAAAAAACGACCGTCAAAAAAATCAAAGGTCAGAATAAATATAGAAATAATAGGAGACACGTTTCTCCTTCAGCGCCAACTGAACAAGCTCGACATCGCAGGCGTCAAACAAGAAGTCATCAGCGAGTTACGCGAGATCGGGGATCTAGAAGTTTGCCGGTTTGATGTGGAGCTAGATTGAAAAGTCACACGCCCACCAAAGATGAACGCGAGTGGATGGATCAGATAACGGAGCTGGGCTGTTGCATCTGCTTAAAGGAGTACCAGGTATTTACTCCAGCGGAGGTCCACCACATCAGTGGGAAAAGCAGAATAGGGAGTCACTTCCATACCATACCGCTTTGCTACAGGCACCATCGTGAGGGAGCAAACACAGACACTTACGTTAGCCGTCACCCGTTTAAAGCAGCGTTCGTTCGGCGCCACGGCTCAGAAGAAGATCTATTCCTTTATACGCAGGAGCAAATCAATGACAGATATGGTCAATAGCCCTCCGCATTATCGCGACGATGAAATCGAATGCATTGACGCAATGGTTCAGGTGTTCGGACAAGAAGCCGTGCAAATGTACGCAAGAATAAATTCTTTTAAATACCAATGGAGGCAGTACAAAAAACACGATGACCCATCCGAAGATATTAATAAGGCGGTTTGGTATCTGCGATACAGCCAAGGAGATGACCCACGAAATGACAAATAGCAGAACGAAAGGACACACATTCGAGCGTGAGATCGCGAGGCATCTTCAGAATGAATTGGGAGAAATCATCGACGCTGACATCAAGAGGATTCTTGACCAGAGTCGTGAGGCAGAGCTGGCAGACATAGAAGTCGGCGACTTCGTTGTTGAGTGCAAACGATACGCTTATCAAGCGTCACCTTCAGAAGCGTGGTGGGAACAGGTCTGGACTGCGGCAACGAAATCAGGGAAGCACCCGCTACTCGTCTACAAGTTTGACCGTCAACCGATACGTTGCGTGGTGCCGTTCTACCTGCTCAACAAGGACTATCCAATGCAACCAGGTTATCGAATGGAGATGACGTTCGCCAATATGACAATGATCATGCGGGAGTATATCAATGGCTCAGATCCATTCGTTTTCACACCTGCATAAAATTTGCGAATCGGCGGCGAAAAAAACTAACTACCCCCTGGTCCTTAAAGAATTGAGAAGGCAAGTGCCACGGGATTGGATGCCTATCGCAGAGAGTACCGTACTGTTTTTCTTGCCACGAGCCATCCTAGACCTACCAACGAAACAAGCACGACGGGCTGCTCTGGACAGCATCCCAAACAACACGCCGGTCACTAACGTCAGGCAGTTCATTGAGGACGGCATCACATCACTATGGGAGAAAGACCGTGAGTTGGACAAAGGATCTAGCAAAGGGCGACAAGGTTGAAGAGGAATGGTTGGAGAAACTTCACGGGGTCTTTAAGCAAGCCTTCAAGACCTTCGGACCCGACAGTCGATTCGATTTATCGGTCCCAGAGCTGGACACCAAGATCGAAATCAAACTTGACGCTAGGTCGAAGGACACCGGCAACATCGTCATCGAGTATCACCATAACAAACCTTCTGGAATCCTTACCAGCGAGGCTGGGGTATGGCTTTTCACTACCGGCGATGAGGACATTTGGATCACGAAAAAGAACATCCAAAAAATGATCCTAGTCGAGGAGCTGTCGCCGGTAATGATTCAGGGACCAGATGACCGTCATAAAAAAGCGGTGTTCCTGGTTCCGATTGAAATCGTGAGACGTTATTCGAGTTCGGCACCATGATCGGGTTCGGATATGACTACCCTGCCGGTGCGGAGGATGACCCTGCGGCACCATACAACGAAAAAGAATGCGCTAACTGCGATGAGTTGGTGGACGGTGACCAGCGGTATTGCGCTGCATGCGATGAGGAGATGGGATGAAATTACCAGATAAAAAGAAGCTGGATCCACAACAGAACTATCGAAGCTGGACGGTTAGATACCGGCATGACGGTGTTCGACCTCCCAGAAAAAACCTGAAAGGGAAGAGCGAAGAATCTAAGCTGATAGCAGAAAAAACTAGGGTATTTTTAGAAAACGGAGGGGAGATCGAGGTTATCGAAACCCTGATCTCCCGCGATTGATTAGTCAAGGGGACACAATTAGCCACTTTTTTGGCTAATATTATCCTCCTCCAGGTAGCTATTTATCTCATCAACAACGGCGCTTTGGTTGCCAGTGTGACTTAGGCTAGGGATAAAGTTGTCCCCTACGAGCGAATAAAGATGGACTGAACCAAAGCCCAGCAACCCTGCGTTACCAATCCGAGAAATGAGCGAATCGCCGCAACTTTTAAAAGAATGGTAGCCGATAAAATAATCGCCGTTGTCGCCTTGCAAGTTTATGTGTTTCGTTGGCTCCCCGTTGCTATCGAAGACGCGCAGCCAAAGAGATTCTTTTGTGCTTTCATCCCACGCATCACGCGGATTTTCATGTCCTTTTTCCCAAACCCATGATGATGCTGTCTTTGTTGGAGTTATTCTACTTGTCATTACGCTTGCTCCTTATTGCTAAGGGATGGAAGTATTAACCCTTGACCGTTGCCAGACAGCTCTGCACCTAGATACATAGCATGTAAAATCCCACGTTTTGAAGTATCTGTTTGAGCTACGTTGACTTCTGTTTCAGCATCATCTTCATGCTGATAGTTATAGTCATCTTCCTTAATAAGTTTTTTGCACATCTTAATAACTTCGTTCTTGTTGCTGTCGATTACGCATTGTTGCTCACCTGACGATGAGATCATTTCTTTGTAATAGAATTTCATGACGCTTGCTCCACAACATCAAATTGATAAAGCGGAAAGCCGTCGAGGCTGCTTTTAAGCCGATCAATTGTCATCAGCGCATCATCTTTGCTGTTAAACGTGATCAATTGATTATTCGAGTATTTGTATTCCCAAAGATAGTCAGCCTTTTCGGCTAGGTTTTTACGCATAGCTTTGATTGTGTATTTCATTCCGTTCTCTCCTTGATTAGAATTCCTGAATTTTTTAATATCTCTGGACCGCATTCATGGTTGACCACTTCAGCGACCAGCCTTAACAGCCTCATTGTTGGCTCTGGTACAGGCACCGGATCCGCTCGAAACCAGTGATTGACACCGCCTTCACTAACGCCTACCGCTTGAGAAATGTCGGCATTGGTCCAACCCAGGGCGTTTTTGATTTCTCGCAGTTCACTGCTCATTCTTTTTCCTCTCGCGGCAAACTCTTTGCTGCTCAGATTGACACATTTTGCAGTTATATTGGAAGCCGTCTCGCGTCGTTCGGTTCCTGTTGAACCTGCTCACTGGCAATTCGGCGCGACAGTTGGGGCAAATCTTATCGGTAACCTGTTCCGAAAAGTCCCTCCTAATTCGCCTGAGTTCAAAATCAGTGATGTTCTCCAGCGTATCGATCAGCCAGGACAGCTTCGGGAGCAGATCCTGGTTGTAGTCTGGCGCGTTGGAAACTCGTTCACCCAAATCGCTGACAAAATCAATGCACTGCGCCTTGTTCATTTTTCCAATACTCATTTTTGTTCCCATTTTATTAAAATAAACAGGGGGGAAACCCCCACAACTTACACCATTGACAGCTAGAATCTAGAATCAGGCTAAAACCTCACGCATTTCCCTCATCGCTTCGTTGTGAGTCTGAGGGTCTACATCCAGATGCATATCTGCAACCCATTCAGCCATCCCATTAGTGAGGCATTGTTGAACGTCGCGCCTGACATCTTGATAGTCGATACCATATTCGAGCGCCCAAGCATCCTGATTTATGTCTACGGTGAAGGTAACTTTTACTTTCATGACTCACCCTCCCTACTGATATTTTTTATAAGGATTGAACCCTTGCTAAAAACGCAGAGCAGTTTGTCTCCGACCTCGAACCCTTCAATAGCCTTCGCGCTGATATCTATGATGCTGTTCTTACCGTCTTTCCCTGCGACCTTCAGTGGACCATCAGCGTCCAAGGTGAGGCGAATGGTTGACAGCTCCGGCACTATGTTGCGGGTGTACTTAACTCCCCGCACGAACCCATTGTCTGCCATCTGTTCACCGGACTTGATATCTTCGACCCAGATGCGAACGCCTCGCGATGTCTCTTTGACCTGTAAATATTTGCTAGCCATTACGCGCTCCTGCTTAAAAACAGTTCTTCAGCGGCGCCAGAGATATCCATGGTGTCGATGTAAGTGGCGGTAAATGAATCACCCCACCAGTGCCCTTCAACCGTGTTGTTTCGCGTATTGATCCAAATATTAGGCCCACCGAATGCAATCAATATGTGCGCTCCCAGATAATCCCAGCGCCCAGCGCCACCCGTTTGGTTTGACACCCTATATTCGATGTCTAGCGCATCGAATAGATAGTCGATACCGCTAACGATCTCATCGGCATCCGCCCCATATTCGTTTTCTATTCCAGCATTTTCATAGGTAATGCCATCGGTTAGGTTATCCGCGATACCTTTTACCTGACGGATCAAATCTTGATTAGACATTCAGAACCTCCTAAGTTCGTGTGCCTGTCTGAATTGACAGGGAAGTGTAGAGCCAGCTCCACACTGCTCTGCTAACTCTCCCCGCGAGCCATTGCCTTTTGACGTTCGAGGCTCTCCATTTTCAACCGCATGTAGACGCTGAACGGGCAATCAGTCCAAAGGTCGTTTTTGACCGTGTAACCAAGGAACAAGATGTCCTCGATCAATTCCTCGTCATCGATGATTGTCTGCATCACGACACCTCCGCGAGAGTTGCAGAGTCATTGCCGTACTGCTCTCGCACGGCGTTGAGTACGGGACGAAGTGAGTTGAACGCCGCATCCTGAGTTGCGAAAAATTGAGATTTGAGAGTAAGAAGAACGTAACCCTCATGGTCTAAAATGTAGTAATCGAATTGCTGCATGTGAACCTCCAGTTCGTAAAAAATGAGGCGGGAAAAAAGATCCCACCCCCTAGTAATCAGGCTGCTTGTTTCATTTGAGTTTGCTTGTACTGCATGGCAATCGGTCCCCACTGGGAAACCATCTGATCTGCAATGCCTTGATATGTTTTGCTTCGCTCCTTCCACCTGTCATCTGAGGGGGTAGCGTCAAAGCAATCCTGCCGACGAGTCCCACCGTTCTCGATTGAGACCCCATCAACTGAGCCTGTACGCTCTAACGGCGGCAGACCTTTAAGCCATAGGTGGGTCATTTTTGAGGTGTTGTCTGGCGAATCCTCACTAGTCGCGAAGTGCCAAGGCTGGACGGTTGTGCGCTTGAACGTGCCGTCATCCTTCGCGAGGCTTTCGAAGTCGCCGCCCCAAATTAATTTTTTCGCAACGTGGTGCATTTTGGGATTCTCGACGCACATCATCGGAGCATTGCCCGCCATCACATCGCGGAATAACTGGGCAGCTTCCTGCGTTTCATTCCAGAGATCAGGGAGGGTTCGCCCGATAGGTAATTTCTTAGGCACAGGGAGACCTGTTACCGGTGAGATGGGATCTTGACCCTGACGCCCTGAGATCCAACGCAGTGCGGTAGAGCAGAGCCGTGGGCATGGTGGGTGCGCGAGGATAATCAAATCCCACTCGTCCCAAGTCATGACCTCACGAACATCGCCTTTAAGATGTCGATTAGTGGGAGTGTCGGCGTCCAGCAAGTCGCACGACCAAGCGTCGAACCCCGCCCAAAAAAACGCATCTCTGATCACGCCGGAACTCTCGCATCCGATTAATACCTTGAGGTCGTTGCGGTCCATTACTCAACTCCAACCGATACACAAATTGTGCTGACATACAGTTTTCTGGAGTTGGTGCCGACGCTCTTAACTAGGCAGTCGATGGTCTTGCCTTCGAAGCTCTGCCAGTTGTGCATGTAAAGTTCCATGTGGTCCGACATTGTGAGAAAGGTCTCAACCTTGTCGGAACCTTCGAAGCTCCCCTTCAGCTCGTAACGCGGATTTCCGTTTACTGAATTGTTGACTCGCTTGACGTTCAAAATCAGGACCGTCGATGCGTACCATTTGCGTTGTGTTGTTTGTGTCATTTGTGAACCTCCCAGTTCGGTTGAATTTCCATGACGCCTTGCGGCGTTTCGACCGGTATTCCTCCGGCGGCTCTTCAGATGGACTAGATGAGCTGAGAAAAGAAAATGTACATGGCGACAGCGGAACCGCTGATGATTGGCAGCAAGCATATGAAGAGAATGTTCAGGACAGATTCCTGACTGATTGATCTGCCGCCTCGCGTCTCCGAAGCAAAAGCCATCGCTCCGAACGTGATGAAAAAACCGAAGGTGAGGAAGAAGGCACCGCCTAAAATTTGGTTGATAAGTTCAAAATACATTTGCTGCTCCTTATAGGTATCTGCGAGTGATTGTGTTTTTAAAAGTTGGTACGCCGTTGACATGTCCCATGTACATGTAGAGTCCGGCGTAAATAGAGCTGGTCTCGTCGCGGCTAAGTAGTCCTGCGGCGATTGCCTTTTCAAAAGCTAGTGCGGGGTTTTCGTAATTCATTTGAACCTCCCAGTTCGAACTGCCAAAATGGCAGAGAACCCGCACATTAAACTAAGTCTAAACCTTTAGTCAACCTTTTTTTGAAGTCCTGCTCATTTAACGCGATAATGATTCTTTAGACCAAGGTGCAGACCGCATGGATCCAAACGATGAACGCCTAAGCCGAATCGAAAAGAAAGTTGATCAGTTGGCTGTAATGATGAGCGACCTTGCGCGGCTGGATGAGCGAGCCGACGGCATTGAGGTCAGGATCAACCGGCATGAGCTGCGGATCGATGTGATCGAAAGCCAAACGAATCGACAGGCTGAAACCCTCGCGGCAATGTCAGGTAAAGGTCTGATGATTGAACGTGCCGCTTGGGTTCTGTTCGCGGCTGGAGTTGGC
>Ga0308008_1000856_pt1 | contig 11093 bp, 16 predicted proteins | sample Neamet125_FD_203140 | JGI IMG/M metagenome (GOLD analysis project Ga0308008, IMG submission 203140) | Marine microbial communities from water near the shore, Antarctic Ocean - #125 | ecosystem: Environmental > Aquatic > Marine > Unclassified | place: Southern Ocean | collected 2014-07-24
TTGAGTCAGTATGTCAATGAACTAGGCGTCTTAGCCATTGCTAAAATAGTTCTTTTAATTGGATAATAGACTATAATTCGATTAAAATTTGATTAAAACTTTAGTAATAAGACTCAATCCCTTCTCTGTATACTATATGCAGACAGAATGATTTCTCTATCCTTCATTGTCATTGATGCAGAGCGATGGCATATTGCCTATGTTTAGTTTAGCAGAATGATGCATCGTGCTATTGTTAAGGCAAGACTCTGTGCTTGTCCTTTTCTTTTAGAATTTACAGCTACATCTATGGTAGTTCAGTAAACCACATCAGAATGGGTGCAAAGCGCAGCGCTCATAATCAACATAGTCAGTGATACCAAGGGATTGCGAGCGCCATTATAGCTAAGGCAAGGCAAAAGTCAAAACAATTGGACAAAAAAGTTGAAAAAAGTCTGATGAAGTTTAAAAATATCGACTTCTCTCAGCGCGATCTCGTGCGTATAACCCCCTATAGCCCTAAACCTCTTTGTATTTAAACGTAAAAAAAAATTTATCATAGTAAAATCAACACAAGGAATCAATAAATATAAAAATCAACACAAAAACTAACACAACTTAACTTCTTTAATATCAACACTTTAACTATACTATTTATTAGTTATGTTGAAAATGTTAATTATATTCCATAAATAAAAATAATTAAAAAACAAATATGATATATTATATAAGGTTTCTATAAGTAAAAAAAAATCAACATTTCTGCCACAACCTTATTTATAAAAAAAAGCATACCTTTGTATAAATCAAATTAAATATAATGAGCAATTACATTCCCAAGAACCTTGACTTTGGTGACGAAGGTCGCAAGAAATTAAACCAAGGAATCACAAAAATTTCCCAAGCAGTAAAGAGTACTTTAGGCCCACGCGGTAGAACGGTATTGATCGAGTCTACTAACCACCTCGGAGGATTAATCATCACGAAGGATGGGGTTACGGTTGCAAACGATTTCTTTCTGGATGATGCGGTAGAAAACTTGTCTGCCCAGATGATGAAGGAGGCCGCGCGTAAGACCGCCAACACAGCTGGTGATGGTACTACTACGGCTATTGTATTAACGGAGGCGATTGTGAACGCGGGTAATAGGCATATAGACTCAGGGAATAATGTTAGTGAGGTTGTTAAATACATAAACGCCTACAGCAAGGATGTGGTTAACCATTTAACTAAAAAGTCAAAAAAGGTAACCAAGGATGTGTTAAACGATGTGGCTACTATTTCCGCAAACAATGACAAGGACTTGGGTAGGATTATATCTGACGCTTACAATAAGGTTGGAGACAATGGAATTGTGACCATAGAACGTTCTCAGAACCATGAGACGTATGCTACGGTAACTAATGGAATTAAAGTAGACAGGGGATATACATCCAACCTGTTTGTTACAGACAATAAAAACGATGAGAGTGTATTGGAGGATGTTTATATTTTGGTCTGCGACCAGGAGATAAGTAACCTTTTACAATTAGAAGTACTCTTAAAGACAATCGTTTCAGAAAATAAAAAACTGCTCATCATTGGTCCATGCTCAACCAATGTTGTGCAAACCCTTGCGGCAAACGTAATGCGAAACGGACTTAAGTTATGCAACATTATGCCACCTCAATTTGGTTATAAACAGCACGAGCTTATGCAAGACATTGCATTGTCAGTAGGGGCAAAATACTTTTCAGAAAAAACAGGTGACGACTTGAGTCTTATCTCATTCGAGGACCTGGGCCATGCGGATAAGATTATATCCGGAACCACGCAGACGGTTATTATAAAAAATAATCAGATGACTGAAGAGATAAAGACTAGGATTTCAGACCTAAAAGAGCAGCAGGCTAATACCGATATTGTGTCTGACAGGGAATTTATAAACGAGCGTATTGCTAGTTTGTCAGGATCTATTGGTTCCATTTTCGTGGGAGCAAATACGGACATTGAGCAGAAAGAGAAGTACGACAGAGTAGAAGACGCAGTGTGTGCGGTTCGCAGCGCCTTGGAGGAAGGTATCGTTAAGGGCGGAGGGCTTGCCTTATTTTACTCCAGAGAAGATCTTTATAATAAAAGCTTTAAACTCATGTCAAAGGAGGCAGTTAATTACGATGAAATTACAGCTATAAATATTCTACTAGAATCTTTATGTTCGCCATTAAGCCAGATATTACAAAACGCTGGATTAAATATTGATGAGTACTACAATGTATCTACATTAAGTGATTCATGGATACTTCAACAGTCAAGTGAGTACAATGTAAAAACTGAAGAATTTGGAGACTTTTTTGAGATGGGTGTTATAGACCCTTTGAAGGTGACTAAAACTGCATTCACAAATGCTGTTAGTGTTGCCACTACAATCTTAACGACCAATGCAATTATTACTCACGCAAGAGTTAAACAATAATGAAATGTCCAAAATGTTTAGAGGAGTTAATATGGGGAGGTGATCACGATTACGATGACCATGGCCTTGAGGGGGATGGTATTGTTTCTAATTCTACTTGCATAAATAAAAAATGCAGCGTAGATGTTGTAATGATTTATGATGACATGAATAGTTGGAAAGATCAACTGTATGAAAAAATAAAAGACGATAAAAATTAAATTAAAAAAAATGAAACCAGTAGGAAAGTATATCGTAATAAAGACGATTGAAGAGCAAGTTAAAACAAAATCAGGATTACTACTTTCAGCTACTGACGTTGATGGCTTTAGATATAAAAAGGGTGTGGTAGAGATTCCGGGAACAGACGTAACCGTTATTGAAGCTAAGGATGTAATATACTACGACAAAAATTCTGGTTGTACTCTAGTTATAAACGAAGAGTCATACACGATTATTCAGGAAAGAGATGTGGTTATTGTTTTGTAGTAAATAATTTCGTACATTTGAATCTTAGTCAATTCCATTTGACTTTTTCTTTTCATAGCAATTTCCCACCTCTCAATGATGTGGGTTTTTTATTTCTTTATTCATCTTCTTTATCATATTCCGATTTACTTTTTCCATGTAAGACGGGTCCGATGTAAACAACGGGTTTGTGAAATTCATTTCTGAAATTTCTTCTCCATTTAATTTTTTGTAGATGGTATTAATAATACGTTTTGATTTGTACGTCAGTTCGTATAGTGTCGCTTTATTTCCCTGTCGTTTTCTCCAGACATGAATAAATTCATTGGTAAGAAGCTGCTTGAATCTTTTAACATCCCAAGACATAAGCTCCTCGTATTCTTTAAAAGTTTCTTTGTTGAATATCTGCTCGCTATATAAAAACAATAGCATCTCTAAGTCTGGAGTACCAAGACCGTATTTTTTTTTAACCCAGAATCGTATAACTCTCCAGTACTTTAGGAAGTCATGATCAGGTAATGTACGTGTAGTATTTTTTCTTGGATAAACTCCTTGAACCTTCATTAAATTAAATTCTTATATTTGTAAAGATAATTATAAAAAAATAAATCATGCCAAAAGTAGGAAAAAAACAATTTGCGTATACCGCAAAAGGAAAAAAAGCCGCAAAAGCGGCAGCTAAAAAAACAGGTAAAAAAGTTATAAATAAAAAAAAGTATTAATTATGAGTTGTAAAGGAAAAACAGGAGCTGACTTAAAGGCCTGCCAGAAAGCTGCTAAAGATAGGCTTGCAAAAAAAGCATCTAAAGTAACTAGTGCGGTAGTTGGAGAGGTTCAGAAAGTAGGAAGTTTTTTTAAAAAAACTTTTAAAAGTCTTAAAGGAGATCCAGTAAAAAAGAAAAACCGTAGAGAAGCTGGTAAGAGAAGAAGGGCTGTGAGAAGAAACAGAAGAAAAGGATCGGACACAAACCACATCAACTAAAAAAGTATTTATAAATATTTGTATATTTGTGTTTAAGTATTAGTATTATAAAAAAAACAAATCATGAAACAAGGTTTTAATTCAAGGCTTAATGAGTCACTAGGTTCAAGAAACGGAAAAAAATCTCAGTCTATGAAAGATCGTAGAGATGAGTCAAAATCAATGTCTAAAAAAATGTACGGTCACTCTTATGGTGCTGACAAATCTATGTCTTACAGACACACACACAAGATTGTTAGACACGATCATTTAAAATAGTCATGGCTAATAACTGGATAAAAAAAGCGGTTAAAGGAATGAGAACAGACAAGCCTTGTACAGGTAAAAAGTTTGGTAGCTCATCATGCCCTTCAGGGTCAAGAAGATATAATTTAGCGAAACAGTTTCGTAAAATGAATAAAAATTAAATTTAATCTGATGACAAAAAAAACAATTAAAAAAGCTGCTCCTAAAAAAAGCAAGCCAATTAAAAAAAAGGAGGCTGTTGAAGTAGTTTTGAAAGATACTGTTCAGAACGTTAGGGTTTATCCTAAATACAATCCTTTAAGAAAATAGTTTTGAATAAAAACATAAAAGCTCCATTAGTAAAAACCTCTAGAGGCCTTGGGGATACCGTAGAAAAATTTACCCAGGCAACTGGAATAAAACAAATGGTGCAAATAGTAGCTAAAGCAACAGGCAAAGACTGTGGCTGTAGTAAAAGAAAAGATTCGCTTAACAGAGCGTTTCCATATAATAAGTAAACGAGATTTTTAACCCTCAAAAACAAAACAATGGCGTACCCAAAGATTACAGTAAACACAGGATTGGCAAAAAAGATTATTGCCAGTGACACGATTCCAATTCCAGCAGCAGACCTTCCTACTTTAAGTGGAACAACAACGGCAACTACAGCAAATAAACTTGTAGATGTTGGGGCTGACTTTTCCAATGTAAGTGTACAAGATATTATATACAACACCACAGACAATACGTCTGCTACAGTAACAGCAATAGACTCTTCAACAATATTATCAATAAGTGCAGATATTTTTACATCCCCTGAAGATTATAGTATTTTTTTAGGCGGCCCTAATGGTTCATTAAGAATTAATTCGGCAGAAGGATGTTTGTTATATGTTGGCTCAAGTGCAGTTATTGTACAAACAGCAGCAGGTACAGCTGATCCTAGATACGTGGACATACGTGTGAAGACAATTTCTGGAAACGATATAACATTTGAAAATTTTCCGGTTGGTAACTATCTACCAATTCAGATAACTCAATTATACGTAACCTCAACCGCGCCTAATGCACAGAACTCTTGTATAGCTATCTGGTAAAAAAAGATATAATGAAAAACAATATGACAGATTTAAAAATATACGTATTAAACGGCATTGGATTGGCGTTAAATTTTACCTCTATTGAAATTGGATTAAAAATTATACTATCTGGTATAGTAATAGGTTACACTATTCACAAGTGGGTTTTAATGCATAGAAAAGAAAAAAATAAATGAAGATTACCAGCAACTTTAGTATGTCAGAGTTTGAGTGCAAGTGTGGTTGTAAGATGCCTGAGTATGTAAAAAAAAACGTTATTGAGTTAGCGAATAATTTACAGGTATTAAGAGACGTTGTAGGTAAGTTAGATTTAACTAATTCGTATCGCTGTAAAAATCACAATTCAGATGTTAATGGATCTGTAAATTCTCAGCATTTATTAGGTAAAGCGGCTGATGTAAAGTCAGACACTTTTAACCCTTCTGATCTTGCTATGGTTGTAGAGGACTTAATGAAAAACGAAACTTTTGAAATTGGCGGTATCGGATTGTATAATACATTTACGCATGTAGATATTAGAGGCACAAGAGCAAGATGGAGTAAATTAAATTCTAAATAATGGCTTACAAACAGAAATGCTGGAAAGGCTACAAGGCTGAGGGTACAAAGATATCACCTAGTGGTAAAAAAACAAAGGACGGTAAAGTTAAACGAGTTAATAACTGTGTAAAAAAGTAATGGCAACACCAAGAAAAGGAAAGGCTAAGGTCAAGGTAACTGCTTCAGGTAAAAAAGTTAGTTACGGTCAGGCAGGTAAAGCTAAAGGTGGAGGCCCAAGGGTAAAGCCTGGGACATCTAAGGGGGATAGTTATTGTGCCAGAAGTCTTGGTATCAAAAAAGGTCTTTCAAAAAGTAAACAAAACGATCCTAATACTCCAAACAATTTGTCTCGTAAAAGATGGAAGTGTTCTGGTAAAAAATCTAAAAAATGAAAAAACCGTTTAGAGAAACAAAACTAGGTAAGTTTCTTGCTAAGATTGCTCCAAATATTTTAAACATTGCTGGTGACCTTCTACCCGATGCTGGTGTATTGGGTATGGTTTCAAATCTTATTAAAAAAGACAAAGATATTTCACCTGATGACAAGGCAAAAGCCTTGAGCCAGGCTCAGGAAATGTACGAATTAGAAATAAAAGACAGGGATTCGGCAAGAAAAAGAGAGGTTGAGGTAAAAAAAACAGGAAGTAAAGACATTATGATGCTTGCCACAGGTTTGGTTGGGTTATTTTCGTTTGTGTTTATTATATACGCTGTAGTTTACGAGCCTTCTGTAGCTAACAATGATTTATTTGTGCATTTAATGGGTATGATTGAAGGTGTTGTTATTAGTAACATTTTTGCTTACTACTATGGTACGAGTGCAGAAAATAGAAGTTAAAAATCATTACCTTTGTTGGGTAAACATAATAATTAAATGGCAAGAATTAGTTCATACGTAGATGCAAGTCCTGTTGTTGCAGCAGATAAATGGATTGGTTCCGATTCAGTAAACAAGCAGCAAACTAAAAATTTTACTGCGCAAAAAGTTGCAGATTTTATAAATAAAACAGGAGGAGAAGAACAAAACTTACGTTATACATACAATGATACGACAGCATATGTAACCGGATCAATTGCTTTTGCAAATGGTGGGGCTGCAAATGTTCCATTAAATAGTATTACAACTTTTAATGTTGGAGCTTTTGATTTAAGAAGCCCTACTAAAAACTTAGGGGATTTTATCACTAATGCTCTTGTGTCTTCAGAAATTTTATTAAGCGACTGTAGTGATATAGCTAATTGGGCTATTTATTCTTGGAATACAGCAGTAGTAACAGGAGTTAAAGGCGAGTATCAGGTAGGGTTAACATACAAAGCTGGTGGCGGTAGCTTAGTAGAGGGTAGGGATTATTTCATATCTTTGTTATCTAATGACCCCTCAATTTCAAATTTTACATTTGATTTAGATGGAAATTCATTAGTTTATACCGTTACTCATGGAATGGATAAGTTCCCTTCGGTATCAATTATTGAGGATGGGACAAATAGTCAAATATTTGGAAACGTAACATATAACAATTTAAACCAGTGTACTATTGCTTTTAGTAGTTTAGTAACCGGTAAAGCAACATTTAATTAAAATAATAATTATGGCAATAGGATATTTTAGTAACATCGATCTTAATAATAATCAACTAAAAGATTTTAAGGTTGATAATCAAACATCTGATCCAACAGGATTATCCGGTGAAGGGCAACTGATATACAGGACTGATACCAATCAGATGAAATACCACACAGGTTCTAACGCTTGGGTTTCTTTTGGTACGGTTACTTCTGTAAATATTAGTAGTTCTACAGGAACTATTACTGTTGGCGGTGGTCCAATTACTGATAACGGAACTTTAACAGTTAACTTACCTGTTACTGGGGTTACAGCTGGTTCATATACGAGTGCTGATATTACGGTAGATACTTACGGTAGAATTACTGCCGCATCTAGTTCAGGTGGTGGAACAATGACTTCTTGGAAGATTGGTTCAACAACAGGAGCAGATCAAGACGTTTCCAATGGGCAAACTGTAGATATTGTTGGTGGTACTTATATTAGTGGAGCTATTGCAGGAACACGAACAGTAACTTTAAATCACGATAGTACATCGAGAACAGACACAACAAGTACTGCTTCTCCAGGTTCAGCGGGTACATTTACTAGTGTTGATGGGGTTACTACTAATTCCACAGGACACGTTACAGCTTTAAATTTAAAAACAATTACACTTCCTACATTATACTCTGGTTGGAGTTTAGATGGAGGTACAGGTAACGCTACAATATCAAACGGAGATACTGCTACTATTGTAGGAGGATTAAGTGGTAAGATATCTACAGCGGTAAACGGAGCAACTGATACGTTAACAATAACGCATAATAATACTTCAAGATCAAATACTACAGGAGCTACAACATTAGCTGCTGGAGGAACATTTGCAGTAGTTTCAACTGCAAGTTCAGACGCAACAGGTCATGTTACTGGAGTTAACACTCAAACATTTACATTACCAGCTTCATCAACAAGTTTACCGGTAAAAAATAGTGGAGGAGCTACTCAATTTACTTCTACTCAAGCAACAGGAGTTAGATTTGCGGCAAGTGGGGGAACAACAATAGCCTTTTCAAGTGCCACTCAGTTAGTTACCTTTAGTTCTACTGATAATAATGAAACATATACACTGCCAGTTTCTTCTGGTACTGCGGTTTCTGGTCATACAGTAGCAGACTTTAATTTAACAGCAGGAGGAACAGGCTCAGGTATAAAATCCAAAGTAACAGTTGCAGGTAAAAATAATAATATTTCAATAACAGAAACCACTGGTAACAATGGTGTTGTTAAAATTGCTTTAACAGATAATGTTACAATATCAGACAGCTTAACTGTTACGCAAGATGTTCAAGTAAACAATGACTTAAGTGTTTCAGGTACTGGTTCATTTACAGATGAAGTTACTGTTCCTACAGCTACTAATGATGCAAATGCACCAAATTTAGGACAAGTAAAATTACTTATCGCTGGAGTAGGTGTATTCCAAGGATCATATAACGCAGCTACAAACTCTCCAGCTATATCTGGAGGAAGTAACGTGGCTCTTAATTTAGGGGATTACTTTGTAGTGTCTGTTGCAGGTAATAACGGAGGATATTTTCCGACTTTAGAACCTGGTGATTTTATATTTGCAGATGCAGATATTGCAGCAAACTCAAGTCCACCAGCTTCATCATATACAGTTGTCCAGGCAGATGCCAACATCGCAGGTTCTGGTAGTACAGACGGTGGAACAAATAAAGGTGTATCTGGATTTGATTCAGCTAACTTTACAGTAAGTTCTAATGGTTGGGTTCAATTAAACAATCAAGGTACGGCAGGTAACTACGGAGATGCTAATGAAACAGTAACTCTTGCGATTAATGCAGACGGTATTGTTACTTCAGCTTCAGAGCAAGCAATTGCAATTACAGCATCTCAGGTAACTGATTTCTGTACAGCGGTTGATGCTTGTGTTGCCGATAATGGTGTAACTGCTAATATCGGAAATGGTTCTGCTACAGCATATACTATAGATCATAATTTAGACACAAGAAATGTAATAGTAGCATGTTACAGGAACTCTTCTCCTTTTGACACAGTCATGTTGGATGTAGAAAGAACAACTGTAGATCGAGTTACTTTAAGAACAACAGCTGCTTTAACTTCTAATCAAGTTTCGGTTATTATCACTAAAGTAACATAGTAGTACATAACGTTTTAAAACAAATCAAATAAATGGCAATTAGTTTTTTAGGAAACCAATCGGTTGATAATAGTATTGAATTTATAGGTGGTTCCGAAAACTACGCTACATTAAAAATGGTTTCTCAAGGATTAGAGGTGTCAGTAGGAGATCCAGCTAATACAACTAATCCTTTAGTGCATTTTGATGGTGCTTATGAAAGGGTTCTTATAGGCTCAACAACTGCTGCCAATACACCTTATTTACGAATAGGAGGAGCAGGGGATCAAAGCTCAAGATTAGAACTTGCTGAAAGTACAACAGGTGTAGGTCGTGATATGAGTTATGGATTTTCATTTAATCAAACTGGAAATGTAAGTAATAAATTAGAAATAAAAAGACACAGTGGTACTACTGCTGGTTCAACTGTAATAACCCTTGAAAGAGCCAATAATAATGTAGCTTTTGCAGGAACAATAGAAAGTGGTGGTAGTATTTTTCCTACAACAAACGGAGGAGGTCTTTTAGGTTTAAGTAATAAACAGTTTTCAGGTTTAAATCTATCTTCAAGTTCTTCTGTAACTTGGGCCAGTGGTGACGCAAGTATTTTAGAAGGAGAAGTAGGCGGTTATAGTTTATCTTTTAATGTTTACAATGGAGTTTCTGCATTGGAAAGGGTATTGTTGTTAGAGAAATCTAAAGCTGCAACTTTTTCAGGTAAAGTAACTTCAATAGCAACAGCTGCTTCAGATGGTAGCACAACACTTACAACTAAAGGCTATGTAGATAGTGCTATTAGTGGTGTACCACAAGGTAATGTTACAACAGGTGGATTTACATCAGGAAGAATACCGTTTGCTAATTCATCAGTTAACTTAGATAATTCAGCTGATCTTGCGTGGAATGATACAGACAAAAAATTAATAATTGGCCAACCCACAAGTCAAGGAGCTTCTGGTACTGTAATTGCTATAGATGGCAGAATGTATATTGAAGATCCAGGAACAAACTGGAATGAAACAACACCAGGACTAACTCAAGGATCTTTGCATTTTGATCCTCAACCGCCAGGTACAAATAATATAGGTAACGCTATAACATTTGGAGCATCAGACGCCAACTCTGGAACAACTGCATATGCTGGTATTTACACAAGATCAGATGGAGCTTATGGTACCAAAATGTATTTTGCTACTACAGATAGTTACGCAGTAGGTTCTAAGACGCGTATGATGATAGATTCCACCGGCAACGTTGGTATTGGAACGACTAGTCCTTTAAATAAAACACACATTGTAGGACCTACTTTAGCTACAGAAACCGAAACTAGTTATGGTTTAGCTATATCAGATGTTGGAGACCAAACAAAAACACTTATTTTAGGTTACGACTTAGTTAATGATGTAGGGATAATACAAGCAATTGACCAGCAGACAGCTTGGAAAAACTTAGCCCTCGCTGTTTCTGGTAACACAAACGTTGGTATTGGAACGACTGGTCCTGCTGCTAAATTAGATGTGGTAGGTAATATAAAATCACCAACAAATAGTCTTAGTACAACAGCTGCTCCAACTAGTTTTGGAGTTTACACTTCAGAAGTAAGGTTGATTGATACACCTAATGGAGGTTTAAAAAAATGTAGAGTAATTACAGATGCTTAC
>Ga0308008_1000860_pt1 | contig 11035 bp, 18 predicted proteins | sample Neamet125_FD_203140 | JGI IMG/M metagenome (GOLD analysis project Ga0308008, IMG submission 203140) | Marine microbial communities from water near the shore, Antarctic Ocean - #125 | ecosystem: Environmental > Aquatic > Marine > Unclassified | place: Southern Ocean | collected 2014-07-24
AGGAATGGAATGTAGCTAAAGAAGTAGCTGTATATCTAATAAAAGCTAAAAATCCAACAACCGTTGATGAATATATCAAATGGCATGTGGGAGCAAAAGCTATAACAGGTGGTAAAACATTTGGGATGGGTAGCGGATTTGCAAAGGCATCAAGTCTTATATTAAGTATAGTAGTTGAAGCAGGTACAACTAGCAAATCAGCTGATTTATGGGATAGTAAAATATTACCATATATAGATAAAAAGGCAAAATAGTATGGGTAATAGCTTTTCATATACATTATTAGAATCAAAGGACTTAAAAGATGATTAAATTACGTAATATATTAAATGAAGGTGGACTACTACAGGATTACGAAGATATAGTAGGCCAAAATTGGACAAACTTTGCAAAGAATTACCTAAAGTTGAATGATAAGTACATTATCAAGCAAGCTAAGGGGATATACGTTGGATATAAGAAGGGCACAAAGATAGCCCATTGGAAATATGACGAAGTACAAGGCAGACTGTTCATCGATGATAAATCGGTTGCACGTAATGTATACATGGGTCGTGGTAAGAGTGACATGTTTGAATCAATAAACGAAGTCAAGCATATTGATATCGTATTCACAGATCGTGGTAAATATTATAAGACAAAGTTTGATGGTAAAACTGCATCTCGACCAGACGTTGAAAAAACACTAAAGTCGTTGCTAGGATATGATCTTGATCTAAATGTAGCAAATGATGCAAAACTAGATAAGGCAATTAAGGCACTATCAAAGTCAAAAGTAAAACTAACTTGGTCTGATGATTTCGACGCATCATAGCGGATATGTATATGATGAAACTATCAAACATATTGGCAAAACCTAAACTCAACGAATTCAACAAGTCTCAGATGGACCATATAGCTGCAAAGTTATCTACTGACAGAAACGGTGAGTTCATGACAATTATGAATAGGCTGAAGGCAGTCGGAGTATCGTATGTAGATATAAAGAGCAAGATACAGTCTGGTGAAATTTCAAATGTCAAGTCATTAGAAGCTTTAGCTACGTCATCCAAATCAAACAAAAGACTTGCATCCAAATCAGATATTAAGCAACCTAAAGGGTCTAAGAAGATATATTCTGATGACCGATTCACTGTGTTTAAGATAGATACAGCCAAAGCGAGTTGCGAATTGGGTTCTGGTACCAAATGGTGCATTTCTGGCACAAGTGGAGCACGGTACTTTGATGAGTACGTTAATTATGATGGAAAGTCATTCTACTTCATATTCGATGTAGACCCGCCTGAATCAAAGTACAAGAAGGTTGCAGCAGCAGTATTCGCTGATGGTAGCATAGTATATTGGGATGGACAGGATAACCCACATAAAACTGTTATTGATTCTGAATATAAGAAATTTGTGTCGAAGTTGAAACCTGGTGTTGATATGACGGCATTTAAAGGAATAATATCACCAATTGGTAAACTCAACCCGAATCATCATGCAATATCAGAAAAAGGTGATGCTGTTTACATAGATACCACAAGCTTCGTTGGAATAGGTTCTAGCAACATCATCCTACCAACCAAATTGATTGCATCAAAAGACAAGATTGTTTTCTCTGGATTAACAACAGATGTTAAACAGTGGCCAAAGATTTTAGATATGGCGGCATGTAATGATTACATTGCATTCAACGATTGTAATCTACGCAATGTTAATATGAATGGTTGGAAGTTTCCAAAGAAATTGCGATTTTTGATGATAGATATGCAAACGACCAATATACTGAAACATGTCAAAGGTACTCATATTAAGAGAGTCTATATCGCAGGAGCTAAAAACTTTGATCTACCAAGTAATCTGAATATTGATGAAGTTGCATTTGTTGGCATCGGTGTATTGGTACTTGCAGCATTAAAGATCAAGTATGCCGGCAAATATAGAATTGTTAGAAACTAATACATAAACTAGATTATAGGGAACATCATGGCACACAGCGTATTTATTAGACATACTTACATATATAAATGTGGAAATTCAGAATGCTCAGGCGAGTGGAAGATAAACGAGGCATCGGAATTAGATAGACTCAATTGTCCACATTGTGGGAAAAACGACAACGTAGACTATGTCATGGCCGATCAGCGAAAGAAATACAATCGACGTGAAATTGGATTATAATTTGAAAATATAGTCAACATTATTTTTTTATGTCAATCATTTTTGTTATATTGTACAATCAATCAACCTTAACGTATGGGAAATATTCATGTCTAAACAACCAAACAAAATGTCAGTTAAAGTAAACAAATTCACACAAAACGAAGGTGATACTAGGTATATCATACTACTACATAACGATGGACGTCCAATTAAAGACGTTATTGTGAATGGATTAGGTGAGGCAATATCAGTTGCAACCAATTGGGCTGATACCTTCAAATGTAGACATACATTCTGTGGATGATCAAAAACAACTATTGAGCAAGGTATTTGCGGTCATACGATCATGTGATTCGCAAATACAACTCAACTCTGCTTGTAACTATGTCAAACTGTTTGTGACACTACATAGCAGAAACACTGATCCAGATGCGTTGGTTAGAATCGCTAAATTCATTGACAAAACCAAACGTAGACTAAACTTCGGATCCAGTTCGTAATATTCCTATCTATAATGATTATAAATTGCATTTATATTGAAAATAAGTAGATCCGCATTTTCCGGACTAGCCTTTTATGCTTATATTTACTATGTAAACGATTGATATGGATATGATATCAACACTTCAAATTGTTAATAAGTTGGTAAAAATTGTTAATAACTTTGAACTAAATAGTTTTCCGATATCAACTTTTATGCTTATATTTATAATATAAATAACAGCTTAACATTAATTAAACTACCTACTTATGCAAAAGAAAACATCATCATTTTGGCTTGACGAATCAGTAAGTTACGACGTACTAACAGGCGAATCTATTCAAATTGGAAAAGATTATCACAAAATGGCTGGAACATTACGAGCTATTTCAAACTTCGTTAATATCGTTACTGGTAAATCAATCCCAGTTAAGTATTCAACTAAGGATGAAAGTTATACAGATGGCCAATCGGTTGTTATATCTGGTAACATAAAACAACGCGATTTTGATCCAACTGTTGGATTAGCATTGCACGAAGGTTCACACTGTTTACTAACTGATTTTAACATAGTTAAGAAATTATATAGAACAATTCCATCGGATCTCATAATAGACATTGCGAAAAAGCACAAAGGAAATATTGATGCTGAAAGTATTGACTTTGCAACAGACTACATATTTGATTATGTAAAATCACTATTGAATTATGTTGAAGATAGACGAATTGATCATCATATATACACATCAGCTCCAGGCTATAGAGGGTATTATAAAGCAATGTATGATAAATACTTCAATGCTACCATAATTGATAAAGCGTTACAATCAACTGAAAAGACTTCAGAAGATTGGGAATCATATATGTTTAGAATAATAAACCTAACGAATCAACACCGTAATCTTGATGCTCTAATTGGCCTAAATGACGTTTGGAAGGCATTAGATTTAACAAAAATATCAAGATTAAAATCAACATCAGACGCACTAACCGTTGCAATAGATATATTCAAAATAGTTGAATCAAACATCGAAGTAGATACATCAGCCAAATCAAAATCAGAAGAGGCAGAAGATGGTAGCAAAACAAATGAGATTGGTTCAACTGGAGAAGAATCAGAATCTAATGGCGAAGGATCAGAATCTGATGATGGATCAACTACTACTGGTGAAAATGTAGACGACAAATCGGAGTTTAGCGATAAACAATTACATTCATTAAAAAAGAAGATAGAAGCTCAAACATCGTTTATCGATGGTGAAGTCAATAAGTCAAATGTGTCTAAGACAGATAGTAACAAAATCGAAGCATTAAAGGAATCTGGATCAACAATGAAAACTGTTGGAGAAAACCACTTGCAACGATATGGCAAATCAAATGGAACTCAATGCATTGTTATTAAGAATGTCACACAGAAACTGATCGATTCTGGACTATACAGTACGTTAGATGGATCAAATTCATGGAGACAAGTTGGTACCAGTTCAGAAGCAATTTCAACTGGTATGAGATTGGGAAACATGTTAGGTAGAAAATTACAAATTAGAAATGACGAAACCTCACTTAAATACAATAGACTACGTAAGGGTAGAATAGACAAACGAATGATAGCATCATTAGGCTTTGGAAATGAACAAGTATTTGAGCAGATATTTGTTGATAGATTTAAGCCTGTTAAATTGCACTTATCGATCGACGCTTCAGGATCTATGAATGGTGACAAATGGACAAACGCACAAATATCTGCCATTGCGATTGCAAAGGCTGCATCAATGGTACAAAATCTAGGCGTAGTAATATCGTATCGATCAGCAGAACGAGTTGGTTCAGATATTCTACCAGCAATATTTATTGCATACGATAGTACAAAGGATAAGATCAGCAAGATTCCAAAGATATTTCCAAATATAACATGTCCAGGATCTACGCCTGAAGGACTTTGCTTCGAAGCAATACAATCAGACATATTGAATGGATCAGCAAATCTTGACAGTTACTTCATTAATTTTTCTGATGGAGAACCAACGTTCGGAAACAATAGCATACACTATAGTGGACAAGAGGCACAGACACATACAAGAAAACAAGTTGAAAATATGCGATCAAGAGGAATAGTTGTTCTAAGCTATTTTATAGAAGATACTAGATATTCAAGCTCATACTCTAGATCAGCATTCAATGGTATGTATGGAAAAGACGCTGAATTCATCGATCCAACTAAACTGTTCGACTTAACAAAATCATTAAATTCTAAATTTGCAACAGCCTAAACAAAATCATATGACAGTACTAATATGGGTACCGGTAAGCGAGGTTATACATGGTAACATACAAACATACTCATTAACGCAACCAGTAGCAACCGAAATTAACCACGTTCAAGTTCAAGTAGACGTAGATACGTTTACACAAATAGTAGACAACATTTAAACAAATCACATGATAGAAAATAGACAATTCATATTCGACAAAATGAAATACGCCATACACACAAAGTTCAAGGGTGCAAAACTAAATGAACGAAATGGTAGATTCTACATAACGCAGCATGGCAAAAACATAATAAGTTCAGAATGGCCAGACTTACAAGTTTCAGAATCTGTATTTGATGCATACAAAAATGCATTCACATTGGAGCACTGGTCTAGACAATCAATAAAGCGCATAGACACAGTCAAGGCGACGATATCGAATGTATGCGGCAACATAGATAGTTTACCATCAGTTGAACTATATGAATATGCTATAAATGACACGTCCATAATTGATGAAGAATTAATGGGAGAATAATATGGCAAGACCAAAAAACAATCTGTTAGAATCAGACATTAGGCTATCGATGAAGAACACAGCTTCGAACACTGCAGCTGCAAAATTTCTAGGTGTATCATATAATCATTTCAAGCATTGGGCAAAACAATATATCGATAGTGAAACTGGTGAAACATTATTCGATATGCATAAGGCGATCGATGCAAAGACTGGTAAACTCAAACGATATGTTAAGAGAGTCTATGATAGAAAGGGTGGTGTACCATTAGACACAATACTGAATAATAATTGTGAAAGACGATACCCACTATTCAGACTTAAGCACAGATTAATACGTGCAGGTTTACGAACTCAGACATGTGAAAGTTGTGGTTATGAACATAGGCGAGAAACTGATAAAAACTCACCACTCCTACTTCGTCAAATTAGTGACGATAGAGACGATTACAGGTTAGAGAATCTAGAGATACTATGTTACAATTGCTACTATATACAGGTTGGAAATATATTTGGTCACAAGTCAGGATTTAAGACTGAACGTCCGGAAATAAAGGAATTGAAAGAGGCTGGTATTAGAGAATCACATATAAAAATAGATGAAGATGGACTACCAACCAATTTAGAGGAATATGAAGAGAATGGAGACGATACAGATGCAGCTCCACTTGAAAAAGACGTAAATCATGGTGATGGTCAAATATCACATGAAGATATATTAGCCGAAGTTAAACGAATGCAAAATAAATAACAAATGACAGACTTACAAAACCTATTAGACTTAGTAACACTACTAAAAACAACAACAAGTTCAAACAAAAAGAAGGAATATATAGCCTCGGTGAAAAGTGACATCGGAGTAGGCAGGCTACTAGTATATACACATAGCCCGTACATACACTTTGGAGTGAGCTCACGAAATGTAATTAAGAATGAATCGATCAACAATCCAATTGGTGAATGTATAGATATTTACACATTATTGGATAATTTGAGTAATCGAGTTTGGACTGGACATACAGCAATTGGTATGATAAATGGTTTTGTTACGAAATACCCACAATTCAAAGAAATTGTATTCGCAATAATCGATAAGGATCTTAAGACTCGAGCAGGTACAAGAATAATAAATAATGTAATACCTGGTCTGATACCAACGTTTAGTGTTGCACTTGCCGAAAAACTTCGTAAAATGCCTGATTTTGTGAATGAACAATGGATTGGTAGTCGCAAATTGGATGGTGTACGATGCATAATTAGAAAAGAAGGCACAAATATTGATGTACTATCTAGACAAGGAAAACAGTTCACCACACTCAACAACATAGCAGAAGAGGTATCGGCTATTCCACATGATTTTGTACTAGATGGCGAAGTCTGCATAATGGATGAAAATGGAAATGAAGATTTTCAAGGTATTATGAAAGAGATTAGAAAGAAAGATCATACCATTAAACAACCAATGTTTCATGTTTTTGATCTATTGACATTGACTGAATTTGACAATCAAACTAGTGAACGAATCTTCTCAGATAGAATACAACATGCAAAAACTACACTATCAAAAACGACTCGCAAACATATTCATATGCTAGATCAGGACGTAATCGTTGATGAGACTCAATTGGACAATATGACTGCAGAAGCAGAAAACAATGGGTTTGAAGGATTAATGATTCGTAAAGACGTTGCATATGACGGTAAACGAAGCAAAGACATATTGAAGGTTAAGAAATTCAGTGATGCTGAATATGTCGTTGAACGAATAGTGTCAAAGTCAATGCGATACATTGATAATGGAGAAGAGTACGAGGCTGAAATGCTCAGCAATATTATTATATTACATAAAGGAAACGAGGTAGGAGTTGGATCAGGTTGGTCAATGGCAGAACGCAAGCATTATTTTGCTAATCCAGATGAATTGATCGGTAAGACTGTTACAGTTACATACTTTGAAGAATCACAGAATCAGAATGGCAATTGGTCGTTACGATTTCCAACATTAAAAATAGTACATGGTGACGAAAGAATGTGCTAAATTATTTTTTAGTGTCAAATAATATGATTATATTAGATATATACAAACAAAATAAGAAACATACATGAACGTACAATTAATAGAAAGCACACCAAACGCAGAAGATCACATCGTACATGTTGCACGAGTCAGTAGTGGTAGAGCAGATAAGAAGGCGAAACCTGAAGGTCTCATAAACTATTTGATTAAGAACAATCATTGGTCGCCATTCGAACATGCGTACATGACATTAGAAATTGAGACAAGTAAAGCGATAGGAATACAATTGATCAGACATAGATCGTTCACATTCCAAGAGTTCAGTCAACGTTATCAAGATGTCAACAAATTGGACGATATGTTCGAAGATATATCTATTCGACGTCAATGTGATAACAATAGACAGAGTTCAACTGAAGAGTTTGATCCATTGATAAAACATGGTGACATCAGTATATCTGCTTCACAAGACATACAACATGCATTAAGGGTTGCGGAAACGACTTACAACAATTTGATCAATGCTGGAGTTGCAAGAGAACAGGCTAGAATGGTCTTACCATTGGCGACTAAAACGAAGATATACATGACAGGCAGCATCAGATCATGGGTACACTTCTTACAATTACGCGATGATGAACATGCTCAACTTGAAATACAATTGATCGCAAGGGATGCAAAATCGATATTTGTAAATGAATTCCCAATGATAAGTAACGCATTGAATTACCCAATATGATACAATACAGAAACAGAGACAACAATCTAATTGAATTCACGGACATGCGCGATGGCACAGTTGAAATGAAATTTGACAAAAATGATAAATATAGATATGGACCAACTGATAATGCAGATGAAACTGATCTATATATGATAGATCCTGCTGGAGGACCATATATATGCATTGGGCAACCTATGGTACGAGCTCAATCAGAGTGGGAAGGTAAGATCATTTCTAGCATCACGGCTACATCAAACAAAACGCATAATATATTCATATTAAAACTAAATGATGAGTAGGACACGCAAACAACCATACACGAAATCGAAGCGATTCGATAAGACATGCAGGAATGGAGGATCATGTCCATACTGCGCAGGAAATAGACAATATTCTACTGACTCACGATTGGCTGAATCAGTAGACCAAATGGACGAAGTATATGATGTTGAACATCATAGAATAGATCATGTTGAAACAGTTGATAATAGTAACTTAGACGAGGAATAGTATGAGCGGTATATATTGGTACATAGTAATTGGAATAACGATCACAGCGCTGATTGACATCTTAGGTTTTGCTAAAAAAGACAGAACACACAAAAATAGGATAATGACGGTGTTCACATGGCCATTTGCAATGATGATCATCTTCTACTGGATATATCAGATATCGAGAAAGGGTGATTAATGCGTAAGTTGGACATTGAAAACATACGTACACTGAAACGACATTGGATAGATACAACATTAGTACTCGCACTATCGATACCATTGATAGCAGGAATGGTTGTAGACGATTGGAGCATATACACAAACGCACTATCTAGATTTGGAGTACTTCCAATTACTGCAGGCATATGGCCAATATATTTGGGAATAGTGTCAATTGGATTATGGTTGAACGGATCAACGATGATAGAAGATAAGTACGATGGAATCAAGTCACATGTACTATCATACATGTTAAACGCAGCATGTACAGGATTGATGCTAACCGCAATAATAACAGAAGAGTTAAGAATCGTGCATCTAATAGTTGCAACGACATTCTTTGTAATGTATGTTGTATTCATATTTTTATATGGATGGTGGCAAATACGATCAACTGACTTCAAGGAAGGCACGTTCAGCGTGGTCATATCAATATTACTACTATTGACTACGTTGCTAATGATACCATTTACTGGATTGGCGATGTTCGAACTAACGTACATATCCATACTATTATTTTGGAATTGGGCTGTTAGAAGACGCGCACCAATCATAATCATAGCAAACTATATTGCATCAGTACGCAAGAATTACAAGCAAAAGAGAAAACGAAATAACAAAAAGAAGACATAGTCATATGAAGATAGACACTGAGATAATTCGCGAAGTACTATATGGAGTAGATACAGACGCACATACAGATCCTGCTTTCGAACAAACCATTGATCTAATGATCATTAAACTAGAACGTGCACAAAAGAAGTACACGATTAGAAAACAAAACAAAAAAGGCGTACGACATGAAGATTAGACTAGATTTCGATAATAAGACGATACAACTTGAAGATGCGGTAGGTATCACAGAATTCATAGATAAGATAAACGACATACTGCCAAACATAGAAGGGTGGACAATCAGTCCAACTAAGCCATATGAATGGAATAACAACATAACACTGAAATATCCATCAGACAGGAATTGGTGGAATAGACAAGAGGTAACGTATACTGAACCGTATTGTGAAGGAATAATTTATAATGACGCACCAACGATGTTCAATTCAAACAACACCCTTAACGAATCTATTCCAACATCAGGACAGCATGATATAGATGTCTAAATCAGTATACATAGTAATAGAGTATGAGATACACCCAGATGGATACGTTCGTGCAACGATCGAACTTGACGAATTGGCAATGTATGTATCTAAATACAACGTTAGGAGTATACACATGGCGCTCGACACCACCCCATAGTTAACAATTAGCGTCCGCCCCACCCAAACAATGAGCGTCGCCCAAGCGGTCACCCCAAAAAAGTACTAGTCACAAGTCAAATCTAAGGTCTTTTCAAGTAAACAATAGATCAACTAACCATATATAAAAGTACAACATGCCTCCAAAAACACGAACAGTTCAACAACTAGTACATGTAATGAGAATATCGGAACTACATGATAAACTCAAGAAATGTCTATCCGATGGGTTAATAGACATTAGAGTTGATAGGAACGTCGTTGACGCATATACATGGGATGTAGACTACATAAAGAAAATACTATTAGAAACGAAGGGTAATTCGAATAGAACGATAATGCCAATCGAAATGGAGACATGCAACGAGATAGTAATCAGATTGAATTCAATATATAAGAAACCATAAGATATAATTATTCACAGTATGGACATGAAACGACTAAAACAGGAGCATGACCTAGCCCAAACACATAAGGATATGGTTGCTACTTTACTACAATCAGCAATACATTGGGGCAACGCAAACTCCAACAATCCGAACATATCGACTTTCGACTTCGACTCCCATCGTAGACATGTTCAGATGCTATCCGATATCGTCGATCTCGATATGAAAATAGACGCGGATATCATGGCATTATGCAACAAAGTCCAATCAATCATTCGACGTTGATCATAATCGAATCTAATTCATACGCTCGGCGTCACATATATTATACTCAGACGAAGAGAACAAATGAATCTACAACTAAAAAGAATCTATATAAACTACATAAGGATAGGTATAAGACACAGTATAAAGATAAGAATAAGGGTCATACAAGTCTAGTCAGATCCCAGATTAGCCTAATCGATGGTTAGGTGTATCCGGTGTAAATTTGATCTGCTGGCGTCAATAACTGTAGACCCTGACCTTAACGATATA
>Ga0308008_1000861_pt1 | contig 11033 bp, 8 predicted proteins | sample Neamet125_FD_203140 | JGI IMG/M metagenome (GOLD analysis project Ga0308008, IMG submission 203140) | Marine microbial communities from water near the shore, Antarctic Ocean - #125 | ecosystem: Environmental > Aquatic > Marine > Unclassified | place: Southern Ocean | collected 2014-07-24
AAGAGAAAGTTGAAGAAGCCATAGAAGAGAAACAAGAAGCAGAGGACAAAAAGGAAGAAGTTGCAGAAGAGATTGAACAGTTGGAAGAAGAACTAGCAGAGGCCAGCACACAAGAGAAGCAGGCCATCGAGAAAGAACTAGAGAAACTAGAAGAAGAATTCGTAGAGATTGCAGAAGAGGTCCAAGAACTGGAACAAGAGATTGAAGTGGTTGAAGAAGCTAAAGCAGTCGTTGACAAGAAAGTGGAAGAGATCGAGAAAGAATTCGTTGAAGCAAAGGAAGACTTTGTTGAGATAGAACAGAAAGTAGAGATTGTAGAGAAAGAAGTACAACAAGTAATTGAAAAAGAATTAGTGATCGAGCAAGAGATACTGATGGTGGAACAGAAGTTCGAGGCCATAGTTGAGAAGTTCGAGGTGTTCCAAGAAGAATATGTGCAGGAGTTTGAGGACTTCATACCAGAAGCAGAGATCAAACAGTTCTTGCAAGAAGCACCCGAGGAACTGGTGAAAGACTTCCAAGAGGACATAATAGAGAAACTGGAAGAAGAGAATGAGATAATACGTATTGAGAAAGAAGTAGAAGAACAAGAGCTACAAGAGAAATCAGAAGAGGATCCCTTCTCGGAAGAGAACGTTGAAGAGAAGCTGGAAGAAATTGACGATGGCATCAACGAGCTGAAAGAGACGGAACAAGAGCTGAATGACAAAGGTAAACAACTGCAAAATGTCGAGGAAGAATTAAGAGAAGAACAGGAAGAGTTAGAAAAAGAGTCACGAGAGATACAAGAAAAAGGCGAGGCATTGAATGAAAAAAACAGAGAGCTGGAGGAAAGAGAACAGCAGGCCATAGAAGATGGTGACAGAGAAGCACTGGAGGAACTACAACAAGAATTTGATGCACTAGACAAAGAACAAAATGAAGTATACAAGAAGTCCCAAGAGCTGGATAAGGAATTCGATGCAGTTAGTGAGCAGTTCCAGGACTTGAGTGAAGAATACCAGGACTTGAGTTCAGAATACCAAGAGCTGGATCAAGAGTTTAGAGAGTTTGACGACATGGCAAATAACAACAACTTTTTCTACGGTGATGATAACAAGGAATTGGACATAAAAACTGGAATGGATGAATTCAACAGTCAGGTCCGACCTGAAGATCAAGTACTAGTAGACGTGGATGATTTTATAGCACAAGAGAAGGCCAATGTGCTGGAGAACAGTGAGTATGCCCAAGAGGCCGAGAACTTCTTCAGCAACGACAATGTGCTTTTGAACAACGACATATCACAGCAGGTGCAGGACCTGATAGTCATAAATTTCCAATATCTTGACGAGTACGTAATGGGCGTCGGACACAACATCAACAACCTGGATGACTACGAGAACGACCAATGGGGGGACGATGATCACATTTACGATACAATAGATGCCAACGCAGAACTGTACCAACTGAGCCTTGAGTCAGATTATTGGTTCGACCTATGGGTACAACAGCAGGTGGCAGACAACATAAACGTTGCTCCATGGCTGAATCTGTATGGTGACGTGACGAAAGCGGAAGCGACGGCGGTGGACAGCCTACTGTTCAGTTTCGGAGCATCGGACGCCAACGGTGATAGATTGACATACAGCATATTCAATGACCCCACAGGCAAACTGAGGATAGAGGGACAGAACGTCTACCTAAATGAGGCATTCAGTGTGACAGACGACACGTTATACCAGATAGTTTTAAAGGTGCAGGATCCCTACGGTGCGTCAGATGTGGATCACATATACCTAACTGTGGAGAACAACCACGCACCTGTCATATCTCAGGATTATGATATATCCAAGGCAGAGAACGTGAGTGTGGGAGAGGACATAGCATCAATTCCTCCACTGTCTGCCAGTGACGCAGAGGGTGAAACCATAGCATGGTCCATCACAGCAGGCAATGACTCCAACCTATTCACAATCAATTCATCAACCGGTCTGATAGAGACCGCGGCGGCACTGGACTACGAGACCGCAACGTCACACACACTGACTGTCGCGGCCACAGATGCATTTGGCAACACATCAACTGTGAACCAGGTGGTCAACGTCACAAATGTAAACGAGGCACCAACTATCTCTAGCATGAATGCGGTGTCACTGGCAGAGAATGTCAGTTCTGGTACATCAGTAGCAACTGCATCGGCATCGGACGTTGACGCAGGAACAACTCTAACGTATTCAATAACATCAGGAAACGATGCAGGACATTTCGCAATCAACTCCTCGACAGGTGCGATCACCACAGCGGCCTCACTGGACTACGAGACTACAACATCTTACACACTGGCTGTCACAGCCAGTGACGGGACACTGACTACATCAACAAACCAAGTGATCAACATCACGGATGTGGCAGACGATGCCAACGATCCAGCAGGTTGGGTCACGGCAGGAGATGGTTCAGCGGGTGCCTACAAACAGAAGATCGCATACGCAGGACCATCTTCAGATGGTGCTGGCATAATCGCGGAACTGGGACACACAGCAGAGGACTACACTGCCAACAACCTCAGCACCTATGACGTGGTGGCATACTACAACACCAGCAACAGTGGTTTCGTAAACAGTCCATTCAGCAGTGCCTTGACCTCGTGGGTCAATGATGGTGGTGTGTTCGTGATGTATGACAGACGTGTGAATGATTCGCAGAATGATTCAAAACTGCCAGGACACAACGGCAACGTTACGACCACGAGAGATAACAGTCAAGATAATGCCGCCGCGGCATACCAGATAGTGGACGAGAGCACCAGCAACCTGTTGAAGCATGGACCTGGAGGTATCATGGTGGACGACACAACTGAGTGGAGAGGAGACGTAGCGGGAGACCACTCCGGCAACAATCACCTCGGCACTTTCAACATAGGTGGTGGTAATTCAACCAACCACGGATACATGAGCAACCTGGACTCGGACGTGTTGGGATTGGCCACACGTGACGCTGATAACAAATACGTTGATGCTGTGTGGGAACATGGCGAGGGGGCAGTGTACTACTCCACAACTCCACTGGACCACTACATTGGAAACAATTTCGCGGAGAACGACGCCTGGGACGCCTACGCACTGAACAGCCTGCACTACGCAACCAGCATGATATTCGACGGGTACAGTGTGTTGAACGGTACCAGTTCGGCGGACAGGATGTATGGAACCACGGGAGATGACACTTTCGCACCCGGCACAGGTTCAGATGAGATATGGACGGGCGGTGGATCAGACGTGATCAAGTACACAGCACTGAACCAATCGGACCTGGACGGTGACAATGATGTGATAATAGACTACACCATAGGCAGTGACAGTATAGACATCAGTGCAATCACAGGTGGAGCAAGTATTTCAAGAACACTGACCAACAGCACACTGTTCAAGATAGACTACAACAACGACGGCACTTACGACATGCAGTGGGATCTAGACGACTACACCGGCACAGCAGACCAAGTGACCGTGGTAACATAAATATTGGTATATAATGAAAAAACTCGTACACTACATTTTAATAGCAATCATGTTCCATTGGAACATAGCCGCCTTTGCGGAAGACAGTGAAGGTTGCAAGTGGGAAACTGTTGAAGAGACAAAAACCTACATACAAGAGAAGTGTGGGGACAATCAAGCACGGATCAGATCCATACCACCAGAAGGGTTAGACATAACTGTGGTAGAAGCACCAAAAAGCAACAAAGAGAACCCAATTAAACAATTCAAGGACAAGGTTGAAGAGGCTCCTACAGCCACAGCCAAAGTAAAAAAACTAGAAAAAATAGAACAGGAAGTGATATCCACTGAGGACAAGGTAAAAGAACACATAGAGAACAAGCAATTGGCCGAAACACCTGTTGAGGAAACACAGAAACCCATCATAAAAGAAGAGATCGCCAAAGTAAAAGAAGAGAAGAAAGCGGATGAGAAACTGGTCAAGGAAGCCACAGAGAAAGAATGGGCTGATGTAGATGCTGATCAAAAAGTAAGTTGGATGCAGTTCCACGAGTTGCTACCGAGATTGATCGTAGACAACGAAAAAGTCAAAGCGGCTGAATTGGACTACGAAGCGGCAACTGAAACATTGAAATCAGAATACTCTGCATACTATCCTCAGGTTACAGTTTCAATTGGAACCAACCATGAAGACGACAGGACTCCGGCTAAAGGCACACATCCAGCAAACACGATCACACATGATTCAAAGCATGGCATACAAAAAAGCATAACTGTGACACAGATGATATGGGACGCAGGCAGAACAAACTCTGTGATAGACAAGGCCAAAGCAACAGCACAGCAGGCACACTACAGGCTAGAACTTGTGAAAGAGGATGTTGTGATAGAGGCTATCTTTGCATGGTTGAACCTACAGAAAGCATACAACACACACCAAGCAAACAAAAAAGTAGAATCCAATGCAAAAATTACACTTGCTATGACCATAGAGAAAGTCAAGAACGGTCAAGGTTCTAAACTGGAACAACTGCAAATAGAACAACAGTACAGAACATTCCAAACACTGTCAATGACCGGCAGGTTAGGATTGGATAGTGCAATACAGAGATTCCAAAATGTTTGGAGATGGAAGCCACACAACATCGCAGAGATGCCAAAACCTTTGGCAGACGCACTGGGCATAATTCCCGTACAGGGCACTCCGGTTTCTAACAATACGTCTTTACGTATAGCTAGAATGGACATCACAATAGCACAGGAACAACTGAACTATGACAAAGCAGAATTCAAACCTAGAATAGATGGCAAACTTTCCTACACAGAGAAAGAGGGTGAACTGTCAGGTGGTTATGACACAGACGATGCACAGAAAGAGGAGTGGAGAGGAGACATCACAATGACTTGGAAATTGTTTGGTGGCTTCAAGAACACACACGTTCAGAATGCAGACAGAGTGAGATTGCAATCAGCACAGATGAAGCACAGTGACATATTGAGAACCACACAGGAACAGTTTGACAATGCATGGAACAACTATGTGTTGGTTGAGAAGAATTTACAAACATTGAAAAGAACAGTAGAGATCAATGATGAGATGTACAAACTCACACTAGCAGACTTCCAAGCAGGTAACTCACCCATAATGGCAGTGTTTGGCATGAAAACAGCACATCTTATGAGTGAGGTTGCGTACCTAAACGCACAGATAGATTGGCAGATATCAAGATACCAATTACACAAAGTACTTGGGCTTGTAGATCCAATTCTTTAATTTACCAAATCAATTAAATACACACATAATGATTAGTTTTTTAAGACACCTATTCCGCGATAAAAACACCGCTATGATGATGTTGGTCAGCAGTTTGATCATTGCCATCTGTGCGTTGGCACCCGCACTGTTTGTGATAATTGTATTGAACAAATATCTTGCATCGGGAGTCACAGCAACACTGATATCTTTGACCATGGGAGCCATACTGTTGTTGGCATTTGAATTTGGATTTAGGCAGAACAGAGCAGGCATGATACAGCAGTTGAACATCAGGATCTTCACTCCATTGCTGAATGCATATGCCAAGAAGATTAAAGAAATACAGATCACAGGAGAACAGTTTAAAAGATTAGAAGTTGCAGGTGCAACCATTAAAGGTGCAACAGGTTCCAGCATCACTAGTTGGATTCTGGATTGGCCATTTGTGTTGGCATTTCTTATTGTGTTGCTGTACATAAATTGGACAGCGGCACTGATCGCGGCCATATTCATGATCATCATGATGGTGTTGACAGCACAGCGAATGAACCTCAGCCTGCAGAGTGACAGCACAGCGAATCTAGAAATATTTTTAACAGGACTAATGACAGTGACCATCATGTCAGTGGGTGCCACACAGATAATTGCAGGCACACTGGACGTGGGACTACTGATAGGTTCAAACATATTGGCGGCAAGGGCACTGCAAGGTGCTAACAAATATGCCAAAGCAAAGGAGGCAATAGCAAGACGTGACCGAGCAACAGCAGAAATCATCAGTTTCATCAAACAATAAGTTCTTTGTTTTGTTGACAACTCTATTTGTCACACTGTTTGTGTGGGCATGGCATGCCAAGGTGGATATAACAACAGTGGCCAACGGAATCGTTGTACCCGAGAACAACATCACTAGATTAGGCACAATGGTAACAGGTGAGATCGTTGCTGTGAATTACAAGCAGGGTGATACAGTCAAGAAGGGTGACATCATCGTAACAATAAATCCAGGGGTGGGATATGAACCTTATCACATACGAGCAAACATAGATGGTAGGATACAGGAACTTACTTTCAAGAATCCAGGCTCTGTTGTCAAGCAGGGAGACGCACTGGCCATACTAGTACCATTGGATCAAAAACTGATTGTGGTAGGACAACTGCAAATCAAGGACAGAGGATACATAGAAGTAAATCAAAAAGCAAAGATCAAACTGGCCAGTTCAGAAGCATTCACATACCTACCCATAGATGCCAAAGTAATTTCAATATCTCCTGATGCCGTACAGACTGACAGGATGAGTTACTATGAGATTGAACTAGATCTAGATTCGCAAACATTCGTTAATGGAGACATGCAGTACAGACTTGTACCAGGTGTGCAAGTACACATTTTTATATTAACCGGAGAGAGAACAATATTGAGTTACATCACAACACCTTTCCACAATGGCGTGAGCCAAGCATTGCAGGAAAGATAGTATGACAGTTGAAAAGAAACTAACACTACGAGAAAAATGGAAGAACGCCTGTAACACGGACAACGTCATTGACTTCTCCGTGGATGTTGGACTTATCGCATTTGACGTGTTGAGCTCTCCCATCTTGATATTTGTCAGGGTGATACGTTGGGGATTTAAAAAATTCGTGTCTAAACATCTTAAACGTTTCCTGAAATGGTTTGTGCATAAGGTATTGAGGATCAAATGAAGATATTCACAAGCATATGGATGGTGGTAGTATTCGCTGTCGTGTTGGTTGGCATACGTGTTGACAACAGTGACACAGTAAAGATCCTGAGATACAAGACATGGGATCACTTCCAGTATGTTTATCCTAGACAGGAAGTCAGCGACGCTGTGGTTGTGATCAACATCACAGAGTCTGACATAAAGAAATACGGACAGTGGCCGTGGCCCAGACACATACTAGGTATATTCCATTCCAATCTAAGTGATGCGGGTGCATTACTTGTGAACTACAACATACTGTTCGCAGAGAAGGATAGAATGAGTGGCACAGAATATCTAAAAAGTATGCCCATAATAAATTTAGAGTTAAGGAAACAACTAGGAAAAGTGTTGTTGGACACAGATGCTGTGTTTTCAGCAGTTATGAAACAGTATGGAAATGCTGTGCTGATGATGAGTGTCAAGAATGAAGGAGACAACATAATGCCTAGCACCACACAGATAATACAGAAAGGTAACGCACTGCCTTGGTTGTACAACTATGCCGGCATAGTACCTCCGCACACAAAAATTGCCGCAGGATCGACAGCGATAGGAGTCAACGTGACCTCCCCAGAACCAGATGCTGTTGTCAGGAAGATGCCAATGCTGATACGTGTGGGCGAAAAGATATATCCTAGCATGATACTAGAGAACATAAAATTAATAAACAAAAGTTCACGAATCAAAGTGATAGCAAAGGAGCATGGCATCGATCAGATATTAGTAAAGAAAGATGCTGGCATACCTGTGAACCACAATGCAGAGATGTACATCAACTATGCAGAACCAACAGACTACACACAACTCACTGCAGACCAAGTGTTCAGCAACGAACACAAAGACAAGCTGGCAGGCAAGATAATAGTTGTGGGCATGGACGCCGCGGGATTGAGTGTGTTGAAGTACACGCCACATGGACTGACCACAGACCAAATGATAACTGCACAAACACTAGACACGATAATAACAGGCAAACATCTTTTAAGAGCACCACAGGCAGATGCATACGAGATAGTGTTCATGTCACTGTTGTTGTTATTACTGATATTTGTTTTGCCGAGGACCAGTGTGCTGTTGGCGGTGCCTCTGTTGTTCTTCATGGAGATAGGAGTGCTGTATGGTGCGACAATGGCGTACACAAACAAAGGATTCTTGATAGATCCATCTTGGATAATGCTGTCCGTATTCCTAGTTTGGTCCCATTCTGTTTACAACAACTTCGCGACACAGAGCAGATTGAAACAACAGATCAAGAAACAGTTCGAACACTACCTTGATCCTAGAATGGTTAAGAAATTACAGAAGGATCCCAGCCTACTAAAACTAGGTGGCGAGACGAGATACATGACTTTCATGTTCTGTGACATCAGAGGATTCACTCCCATATCAGAACAGTACAAAGATAATCCAGCTGAACTTACAAAGCTGATCAACAGATTTTTAACACGAATGACCAATGTGATAATTGCCAATGGTGGCACAGTGGACAAGTTCATGGGTGACTGCATAATGGCATTTTGGAACGCACCACTGAAGATAGAGAATCATCAGATGTTAGCAGTGCTGACAGCTTCGCAGATGCAATCGGAATTGGCCATGCTGAACACACAGTTGACTGCAGAAAATTTACCAAACATTAAAGTGGGCATAGGCATCAACTCAGGTGAAGCACTGGTTGGTAACATGGGATCGGATCAGAGGTTTGATTACTCTGTTATAGGCGATCCAGTTAACCTTGCGGCACGTCTGGAGAGTGCAAGTAAGACCCTAGGACATACATTGATAGTGGGAGAAGCAACAAAGAAGGTCATAGACGACAAGTTTCCTTTTGAATTTGTTGACTGCATCACAGTCAAGGGTAAAACCGAACCTGTGAATGTGTACACCTTGGCACGTTAAATACACATATAATGACACAGTTTTTTAAATTAGTAGCAGAGTTAGGATTACCAATTGCCGCCACGGTGGGAATGGGTGTGTTCATACTGTTCATTATCAAGTACATCCTAAATGGCATTGTTAACTCTATCAAGTTCATCGAGACTGTGATCTTGCAACTAGACAACAGAGTTAAAACAATGAACAACGACATCTTAAAAATAGATCAACAGGTTTCTGAACAGTTAGGACTGCCTGTAGACACAGATAGGGTGGCCAGGGCAGACGGCAAGAATGATGCGAGGAAAGACTGATGGAAGTCACACAGAGTTATTACACAGTAACCAATATAATACAGGACTATGGGTTTCCCATTGTTGCTGTGTTCTTTCTTGCATACTTTATATGGTTCCTTTGGAAGTATATCACAACAGAAATTACTCCTAAATTAAGTTCCACATCAGCAACACTGATCAAATTAATAGACAGAGTGCGTATGATGGACAACGACCTTATCAGACTAGACACCAAAATCAAAACTTTTAGCAAGAAGAAAAAGTAGCAGATTGCAAATCTTGTAAAGTAATTAAATATTTGCATGAACAGTTTTGTAATGGTTATGATAATATGCTTCGGCGCAGAGTGTGAAGCTGTATTTGATCCTTCAACTACTTTCAACTCCCACGAGACTTGCTATTCTACAGCACGACATACGACAGCATATATGCAACAAATATATCCACAGTCAGCTGGAGAGATACACTGCTATGATGAGAATCAATTGGCAGAATTCCAAAAATACCTAGAGGATGGTAATAAACCTACCTTGACTAATCCTAAGCCATCAAATTCAATAGACGCCTAGTTAACATTTACCTAAACAGTGATTCACACAGCACGTAAATATGCACATGGATTACTATTGTTCTGCTAAATTTACCGATCTGATGATACATGTACAAGGCAGATTATTGTACAACTGTTGCAAAGCCTATCCCGAAAGGGTAAACCTAGACTGGTTAGAGGCAAATCCAGGCAGGTTGTTCCACACAGACACTATGTTAGAGGACCGAAGGCTTATGTTGGACAACAAGTCATGTGTGTCCTGTCATCATGGTTGTTACAAGTATGAAGAACAGAGACTGACTAGTACAAGACAGAAATACATAAATGACACAAAAATATCAGATCCACACGCACCAATAAGACATCTTGATATTTCCTTGAGCACAGATTGTAACCTCACCTGCATGTACTGTTCGCCTGAATGGAGTTCTTCGTGGCAAAAAGATATAGAAAAGAACGGTGATTATTTGCTGGACGGTGTTCCGGTCAAGCAAAATGATAATTGGAGTAACCTGTGGGCCAAGATGAAACAAAAATCACGTGGCATAGAGTCTAGGTTCTTTGCTCAGATACTCAGGGAGATCAAACTGTCTACAGGACTACAGAGTGTATCCATTCTAGGAGGAGAACCTTTGTTGAACAACCAGTTGGATCAAATGCTAGATTATGTACATGGGAAAAAAATCACCATAACAACAGGATTAGGAGTTAGTGATGCAAGATTGCGAAAGGTGTTGCAAAAGACCAAAGGAATGAATGTTACATTCCAAATATCGGGAGAATCAACAGGAGAGTTATTTGAACTTATAAGACACGGAGTCACTTGGAAGAACTTTAAGAACAGGATTAACATGATAGAACAAAACGGTCATAAAATAAGATTCATATCAACAATCTCTAATCTGTCGGTGATGGGATTCACCGAATTCTACAACACGTATCATGAGAAACACGAAATACAAATAAACCATCTAACTGGCACCTCGTGGATGATGCCGCATGTGTTGGATGATCGATCGAAGAATAATTTCATCGATAGTATAAAAAACAAAAATAATTTACCAGAGTTCAATAATATTACGAGGATGATCGATAAAAAACCAGATGACAAAGATCGCATCAATACAGGTGATTATCTCAAACAGTTCTCCTCACGTCGTTCAATCGATCTAGCTTTCCTTCCTGTACACTTCCTCGAATGGTGCGGACTTAGGTCCTAGTTGACATCTAGCTAGATTATAGTATAATGATACTATGATTCACGCAATGATAGATCTGGAAACTCTTTCTACTAAAACCAATGCTACGATTTTAACCATAGGTGGTGTAAAGTTTAATCCG
>Ga0308008_1000864_pt1 | contig 10992 bp, 7 predicted proteins | sample Neamet125_FD_203140 | JGI IMG/M metagenome (GOLD analysis project Ga0308008, IMG submission 203140) | Marine microbial communities from water near the shore, Antarctic Ocean - #125 | ecosystem: Environmental > Aquatic > Marine > Unclassified | place: Southern Ocean | collected 2014-07-24
TGATCGACCAGAGGCCTAGACCTCAGGCTCCTCAAATTCTAGGAATGGGATCCAGTAAATCTATTGGACAGATTGTTGGCGATTCACTGAGGAATGTAATGGGATCTTTTGAATCATTTAACCCAATGGGTACTCTAGGTAGTCATAACATGTCTCCTGAAATATACCTGATACAGTTTCATATTTCGAAGGATGATTGTCACATGATATGTCTGTTTATCATGATCTTCATTATCAGTTTTATGATGAGTCGTAAATAAAGTTTTAAGTGTTATTATTAATAATAAACCATTACTTTGCAAATTTGGATGCGCGCTTTGAAAGATTAGAAGACTTGTCTATGTTGATCTTCTTCTTCGTTTTTGTATCGGTATCAGAGTCAGAGTCTGAATCAACAGACTCATCAGATTCGTCCGATTCGTCAGACTCATCAGATTCAGAATCGGAATCCTCTTCTGAATCATTTTTACCCCATGATAATCTAATCATATATTTATCTAATTTACATGAAAAATTAATTCTTTTGTAATGCAAGTATACCCTACGGGCCAATTCATCTCGGTCATAGTATGGTTTAAACAGAATCATGGCAGGAATCTCGAACTTTGCATCTGTTTTCTGTTCTATGGCTCTTGCGCGTATCAATTTATCCCCTTGATGGATAATATGCTGGTATGCCATCTTGTCTGGAGTATGTCTCGATTCAGAAAGTTTAATAATCTCGTCAACATCTTTAATATTTGAGCCCATCTTTTCACTCTCCTCTCTGCTCACTCTCTTGTTCACAACATCTAAAATAAAATCAAGTCTACTTACACAGGATGAACTCGAATGGGACTCAGGATGGACAAATTAATGAAGACGAGAATGATTTCGAAAAGACACCTCTTGGTTCCTTGACGGATATCATCGACGATATATACGAAAGGTATAAACCAGATCCCGATGCCGATCTGTCTAGCATCGTTGATGTATTCCAAATCTATGGGATTGAAGATTCGTCAAAGATGAACCCATCGACCATCACGTCAATATATCATTCAGATATGGGTGCATGTAACAGGGCTGCAAATGAGTTGAAAGATGGATACGAGGAGGAATACAATAAGATAGAGTCTATGATTAAGAATCTCTTACAGAAGATTCACTATCAACATGAAACTATCATGAGTTTTATGAAGGGCAATAATATTAGTGCCGCGTTTCCTGCGTTGTCTCAATATCACGCCCTTACGGCTTACAAGACACGGGACATTGAGGAATATACCCCTGCGATGAAATTGTTCATCTTTATTTTGGGCAAGTTACAGTCAAGTAATCTTCGGAGAGTTCAGAATCTACAGAATCCATCAAACGCGGATGTATATCAGATGAAGATTGTAGACAATCACCCAACAAACTCGTGGGTTCTTAAAAGTAATCTCCAGACTTTTATGATGAATAATTGTAACAAGGAAACGAACCATGAAATGTGGATGGCCAATTTCAACTGGATGGAGAAGTCACGTGATAGGATTAGTATTGATTCGAATCACGAGTTTCCTGATTTGATTCCTACACGGAGGATTTGGAGTTTCAGAAAGGGTGTATACAACGCGACAGATGATACATATCATCGGTACGATGCACCCACAAGGGAGCTTGACGAGTTTGTTGCATGTAAGTATTTCGATATGGATTTCCAAGAATGTTACTTCAAGGACGCGTCTATTGGGTCGAAGAAGACATACGATGATATAAAAACACCATCCCTTGATCAGATCTTCAGATTCCAACAATGGGATGATGAGATGATCAAGTGGATGTTTGTATTTATTGGGAGAATGTTTTATGATGTGAACGAGAGGGATACGTGGCAGGTGATTCCATTCTTGAAGGGTGTCGCTGGTACTGGTAAGAGTTCAATCATCAATGTTATTCTAAACATTTTTGATCCAAAAGATGTTGGGATTCTTTCGAATAATGTGGAGGAACAGTTTGGTTTGTCTCCGATTGCCGACAAGTTGAATTTTGTTGCACCAGAGGTTAAGAAAGATTTCAGTATCAATCAGGCAACGTTCCAGAGTATGGTGACGGGGGAGAATGTGTCTTTGGCAGTAAAGAACGGTGCTCCTATCAATATGATATGGACTATTCCTGGTATGCTTGCCGGGAACGAGGCACCTGGATGGGAAGACAAATCTGGATCCATTGCTCGACGTGTGACTGTCCTGGATTTCCCATACGCAACAACGGACGCAGACCGAGATCCCACACTAGGAGGGAGGATCAAGAAGGAGATTCCAGCGATTATTCGAAAGAGTTCTCTTGCATACGATTGGGCAACAGAGGCGTATGGGGATTCTGATATTTGGTCTGTACTCCCACAGAGAATGTGTGAGTCGAAGGAGAAGCTGCAGTATAGTACCAATTTGCTGTACGCGTTCCTCAAATCGGCCAATGTTGAGATTGAAGGGACCAAGTACTCGTTGGAGTCTCAGTTTATCACATCTCTTCGAGAATTTGCGACGAACAAGTTCCCAAGTTCTTCCAAGTTTACGTTTACGGAGGATTTCTACTCCATGTTGTTTTCACAGTATAAGATTACTGTTGTTCAGGAGACTAGGAATTGGCCTCAGAACACAAATAACCCTCAGTATCAGACGTACATCGATGGATGTCGTTTAACTCAATTGAAGTAATGGAACCGGTTTATAATAATAATAAATGTTTGTTGAATGATTTTTTTAATGATTCATATGTCTATGACAATGAAAAAGACTCGTGTGCTATCGATTGATATCGGTATCGTCAACTTGTCGTTCTGTATTGTCGATTTCATCCATGATGACGACTCTACCACCTTTGACCTTGTGCATATTGAGAAAGCCCAGATTGGGAAAATGTCTCAGAAAGCATGCGTTCTCGCAGAAAATGCCATTCAATTCTTCAGAGGTTCTGATGCAATAAACGAAGAAATGATCGACTACATATTCATTGAACACCAACTCTCCAAAGCAATAAAGAATACAGTGGTAGGATATGCAACATATTGTTATTTCTACTCAGATTCCTTGATTAGTCAGGCTGAGACAGTTGTCAGGTTCATACCCCCACGTGCCAAATTTAGAGCAGTTGATCTTGGGTTTCCAGATGAGAATGTGTTAAAGGGATACCTACCCAACAAAATGAAGAGTAGAGATCTCAAGAAGTTGTCTATTTTGATCGCGAAAAGATTATTCGCCGAATACGATGTTAAAAAGGGACTCGAAGCAATGATTGAATATAAACCAAAGCTCGATGATGTGTCAGATGTCTTTTGTCAGAGTTTCTCTGTTTATCTGGAAGAGGGCGACTTCAAGTCGAAGAGTAGGAAACTGAGTTGATTAAATTAAAACTCTATTTTTGGTGTATTTGACCAGGTTTTATGTAACGTTTATTGTTGCACCCTTGAAATATAAAAGGCGTTTATATAATTCCAAATCTAAACATTTCCTATCCAATTTCGACGGGTCAGGAGGACCACCCCCACCTGATCACAATCTCATCTCCCTCCTTCAAACAACACAACAAGTAACAATAATGACATCTTTTGGTGAGAACGCGAACAACAAGAATGGAGGATTCAACTTGAAATTTTCAGAGAAGAAAGGTTTCAACCCCACCAGTCTACCTACTACGCCGTTCAAATTCTCCATGGGTAAATCTTCAACAGATTTCATATTTGGTACATCTTCGACAAATTCAACCTTGGACAAGAACGATAAAGAGGCATTCGCCAAATATACGACAGACACGCGAATAAGTGTAGATGTAAGGGGGCACATTTTTAAGGTTTCGAGAGACACGTTGAAGAAGATGGTTTTTTTCAGGAACATCATTGTATCCGATGAAAATATATCAAGTATTTTTATTGATAGGTCACCGTCAAGTTTCAGTCACTTACTTGACTTGATGGTATACGAGTCGATGGACCCATCCATAGACGATTTCATGAAGAACAAAATACTTCTTGATATGGATTATTTTGGAATAAGTGTCCCAGATTGTATGCGTACCCTTGGATATGGAAAGGGGAAAATTGTTGATAAAAAGCGCACACCTATATGTATCGGTTCTCATATGTCTACACTGAGTATTGATCATGACACGATTAATGATCTGGATGGTCTCGTTGAGAAGTATAAACCATATACATCTACTGGAGTGTTCGGGAAGGGACGATGTTGCATAAATGCTTGTCTACAGGGAGTTAAGTTCCAGCCTTCTATCAGCTCAGGGAGGGGTATTCTAGATAGGTGTGTAGTTTTAAAAACGATATCGTGTACAGGGAATCCCATGTATGCGTGTTCTGTCCATAGACACAGAATGTATAACTCCGACTATAATACACGTCGGTAATTAAAGTAATAAGAAACTTTTTTTCAAACAAAACAACACAATGGTCTTCGCCTTATCGAAGTGTGTTCAGAGGAACCAAACCTCGTCATAAAAATGGATTTCAGGAATCACAAAATCAGAATCAAAGCTCGTGAAGGAGATAGTAAGCTGGAAGTCTCCCACTCCCACGGTGGAGTTCTTTACTGCGTTTGTGGAGCTCAACGATAATTTCGAAATCGTGAAGCATCGCAACGCGATGAAGATGGTTGAATAATTTAATCGGTTTTTTGATTAATTAATTACATGATTTAAGTACACTGAAATTCTACCAGATGGAATATTTACTACCAAGGCCCAATTCATCTAATCCATTCATGATTCCTAAAGCTGGCATATTCTTCTCAAACTCTAGATCGATCATCTCCCCTGCAGATCCAAGAGCTTCCCCGAATATCTCTTCCTTACTTTCGCCACTTACGGCATGCTTGGCGAGTCTTTTTACAGATCGAGTGATAGTTGTCCCGAAGATGGATTCAAACACCTTCTGACTCGTGGCGAGCTTGCAGTCATAAACTCCAACGTCTTCATTGAAAAAGTATGTCAGGCCGTACCGATCACAATATTCTTGTGTGAAATTACACAAACCCTTGCCCTGGTTGAATGTCACACCATATCCCATGTCATCACATGTCTGTTTGATGGACAACAATGGGGACATTCTGCCAAAACCTTTTTTGTAAACGGCGAAGTCTGGTTCCTGGAGTTGACTATCCACATCGAAAGAATTCTTGATACGTTCCTTTGTTGCCGTTGCAACAGACACGTCCAAATCTTCGGCGTATTGTTCATCCATTGCAAGATTCAATATAGCTGTAATAGCCTCGTTTTGTCTTGCTATCTCCAATGATTCTTCGAGATTTGCGAGGACATTTTCATCGACCCTACCTTTTCCAAGTATGTAAAGTTCATCATATGTTGGGTACCATTCTGGGGCTTCATCTGTCTGGTCCTGAATCATTTTGATGGATGCAAGACCTTCACACGTTCCTGTATCCTCGTCACATGGAACCATTTCGGCCAAAACCTCTTCCATGGAGGCATTGATTAACTTGACATAATGCTCCTTGTTATCAACCTCATCGCTATCCCATGCGCTCCCGAAGTCATCTCTTGTAGGGATTTCAGTACCTTCTTCTTGAGAATACACGTATTGTTTCCAGAATTCACTTTCAGGATCTACGAGAATCAGAGACCATCCAAATTTGCTAATGATTGGTGCACTAAGCTCTGCATCGCTTAGTGTCTTCCCGCTGTTGACAACCTGTTTCCTCCGAGCAATTTCTACATCGACCTTTAGTAGTTCGCTTTCTGTCATCTCGGAGTATATAGTGTATCCACCTTCATCAGCAATCTTTGTCCATCTATAGAGGGGGTTTTTGACCATATCGTTGATGAATTCTGTCTTTTGTTTGTTGAAACTATTGTGGAGGTTGATTCCAGTCTGGTTTAGACAACATATAGAGAGATGAGTGTCTGAGAATTCATCATAATCCTTGTCAAGAGAGGTTCCCACCACAAGTGGACTTGTCCCATTGATCTTGCTTGCTCTCACCATGAATGTATTCTCAGTGTTTCTACAAGTGAGTTCTTCCATGAAGTTGGGCTCTGTGAAAATAACATCAGTTAGTCTTTCGACTTCCGCATTCTGTTCATCAGAAGCCTGACTAACTGACATATATTGCCATCTCTCCTCGTTTGAGCTTGTAAACGCCAACATCTGATCAGAGAACCATTGCATCATGAGTTCTTCTGTGATCAATCCCTTTGTAGATGGATCGACATTGTACATTGTATCCGGTAGGAGTGGAGATGTTACTCCGTCTGAAGCAAGGGCCTCTTTGTAGTAGGTCTCGATACTATCGCGCGTCCCCTGGATCTGTCCGGCCATTTGAGCATCATTATATCCAGCTGGGTCCCATAGATCCAATGCGAGACTCAAAAGATCGAATACCAAAAGAGCAACACCAATTGGACCAGATGCGGCAACTTTCATCAAACTTTTCAATGCTCCACTGGCAAGGGCCTTTACGACCACTTTTCCTGCCACCTTCGCACCAGCTTTTGCTCCAACTTTGAGAGCGATCTTTCCAAGTGTCTTTGTGATAACTTTTTTTGCCAATTTCATACCAGCCTTTCGTCCTGTCTTGATTGCCATCTTTCTACCCATTTTTACTCCAACCTTGGCGAATGCTCCGGATGCCTTTCCTGAGAATTTAGCTGAAACAACGAGGAATTTCGACGCCGATTTACTGGCGACCTTGCTCAATCCCTTGGCCATATATCTTGTCATTTTTGCGACGTTACCCAATGCCCCTGGGTCTGTGAAGAACATCAAGGCCATCTCTTCGAGCAATAATCCTGCGATTGCGGCCACTGGGAATCCTGCACTCACAGGGTCGAACAAACAACATGGGATACCATGGGAATTGACCCCTAGTACATATCCTTCACGACACTGTAGATTTTCAAGCTCTCTTGAACATGCTCCTCCATCTTTACATGTAGGCTTGATAGGACATGTGTTTTCCTTCAATGTTTGTCCCATAGTTGTCTCGAGTACTTCAATCTGTGTGTCGACTATCATTTCCTCCCATGCTTCATATTCTGACATTGCCAATGAGATATCAATATGAGTTATACTAGAATCAGATGCTCCTAGTGTGTCAAGAGAATTTTCAACTTCAGATGTTATCTGACTCTCGTCTAGATATTCTGCCCCTCCTGTGGTAACAATCTCTGGGATGATGAGACTTTCTCTCATGATGGACTGAAGATCTCCATCAAATGAATCTGATGTTGCGATGATACCGTGTGCGTATGAAATAGACAACATGTCAATTGCAGGAAGATCGTTTGTCTTCACAAATACGACCTGTCCGACAAGTGTAGCATATGAATCGGTGAGGGATTTTTTCAGGTCACCCTCGATTACTACAAGAACTGGCTGAACCATGTGCAAAACATCGGCGGCTTTCTCGTATGTTTCTGTGACCATATCAGAATAGGCACTTGTGAAATCGGCAACGAGCTGTGCAGCAGTTTGTTGATATGTGTTCCTGAACTGGGCAACTTCGATGGAATAATCTCTCTCTTCTTCAGATATGTCCGAGTTCCTCTTGATGCGTAATCCCAGAACACCCTGGATCACCTCTCCTCTCATCTTGTTTAGAAGGATAGATCTTCTGGCATTATACGATACAATGTCGTAGTCAGACACAATATCTGCACCAATTGCACCCAGAATCTGTCCAATCGTTTGACCAATCAGAGCTCTGTGTTCGACCTCTGCTGCTACGATCCTTCTTGTTCTTGACTCGAAGATTCCCTTTGCCTGATTTGCGAGAGTCTTGTATGCAGAAGACATCAAATCGATATGAGTATAATACAATTCGGTGAACTCTTGTCCTGCAGTTGCCTGGAAGACTTCAACAACTTCCCTGATACTTGTGTTGAAGAAGTTCTGAGTGTTGATATCCATGACTTGATCCAGTGAAACGATAGCAGCTTGTATGACAGAATTCAAATTTACCAGTAGGGCTGTTTTTACAGATGATATGGTCCCTTCAAGGTTCTCAACTGTGGATACAAGAGAGTTTCCGATTGTGATTTTGTCTTCATCACTGACTGGGGATGCTTGGACGGCCGAAGATATGAGAACAGATACGTCCGATAGAGTTTCACTGATACCTCCGATCTGTGCGTCCACGTATTCTGTGACAATTGTGATATATGATTCTGTCACTGTCTGTGCCACAACATTCATCTCTTCAACTACAAATCTCTTCATGCCATCGAAATCAATGTCATCATCTGTTAGAAATGACTGTTGTGTTGTTTGCATCCATTCATTGGTGAATGGTTCTGTCACTTCCCCCTTGAATTCGTTGATGAGGTCTGGCATCATTCCGGTTACATATTCAATCTTTTGAGAAATTTCTAGAGATACGATTGAAGAAATCTCGCTGACCAAGTGGGAGGCTTTCATGAACTCCATGTTTTTCTTGAACAAGACGAATGTTCCATCTACAATTGCCTTCGATGATGAACTTTCTTCTTCGTATACAGATTCGATACCAAGATCAAGGAAGTCTGTGACAGATGTAGCTATTTGATCATGGAAGGTTTCTGTGATTTCATCCATAACTGGACGAAGGTCGCTATCCGAGAAGAACAATAGTTCAGCTGAAACATTGAGGAAATCCAACGAGTCATCATACAAGTACATGATGTATGGTAGACGAGCATATCCGATCATTCGTGTACGAGCGGTTGCTAGTTGTTCATCGTACAATTCTCTGTACACTGACTCCGTAAGATCAAGGTCGAAATCTTGTTCTTGTGCGATTGCAAAGAAGAATTCAAAATCAAGAACTCGTCTCATCTCGAAGAATTGAAGTATACATGTTTGAGATCCTTCAAGTAGAGACCTCTGTAGGACATTTTTCAACTCCACGAACATTGCATACACGTATGTGTACACCTTGGGGAGCATTGAATTCAAATAGTAGTCAGAGAATCCTTTGAGAGCTTCGAAAGTATATGTCTGGACTGAACTGTTTGTTGAGAAATACACTAAAAGGCTATCATATTGAGCCTTTGCATATGTATTCAATGATCTCCTCTGGTCATCTGATATGATATTGTTGTTTGTCGTAACATCGAATGCATTCAAGTACAATTGCGATGCCCTGTTTTCCAGGATAGAGGATACGTGGTTATTTTCGGATCTGAATGTGATCTCGTCGTCCATGAATTGGCGGATGACGAGTGCAGATCCGAAGAATTCGTCTAGGAAAGAAGCCATGTCGTCGTCTGTCATGACACCACTTGCATAATCTGTGATCATGCTATATTTCAAGTTGTTGGCAACTGCTTCAGAGATCCTAGATTGTGCGATTGCTTTGATGTAGTTCTCTGCCTGGTTTTCTCCTGCGAAAGATGTTGCCATTTTTTTGGCACCTTCTATGAATTCTTTGTACATAAGTAGAGATCCTGCCAAGTTTGCAGCATAGAATTCCTCTATCCTTTCTATCCTTGAATTTGTATCAGTCTCGAATGTCAGTGTGATTTCTGAGATAAATCTTTCTTTCATTTCAGATGACATTTGTTGGTAATATCCAATCATTGTGATGGTGTCTTCTGATGAAACGAGCGAATCAGATAGTTCGTAGAATTCAATGTCAACATTCCCCAGTATCTCGTCGAGGATGACAGGTATTCTCTGTGTAAGTGCCACTTCTTTCTCGTCTTTGAATGATTGTATGGTGGGAAGAACTCTTGAATCGAAACGAGATTGAAGATTCGTCAGAAGGGTATCTGTTACGGTATTGATAAGAGTTGGTACGGTGGATACCATGTCTTCGAATATCAACAAGTCTTCTGTTACCTCGCTGAGCATGTTGTCATATGTGGTTCCACCAATGATAACGTCCTTTTGTAGTTCGAATTTTGCCATGACATTCTCGTGATAATTTGTGACGAAGTCTGTTGTTTGTTCAAAACTGGACTTGTATGTCTGATATTTCCAGACTATTATGAAAATAGTGGCCACAATAGTGGCCGCTTTTATTTGAGTTGGGATGATCATAAGATCGTGTATATTATTATAGGTATAAAAAAGATTTTAAAACAAACTGAAAAACGCTTAAGCCAAAGCAGCCTCGATTCTGGTCTGGAAAACTCTGGCAAGAATCATGAGAACAACAACAACCCAGATCCATACTGGGAGTCCTCCGTCACCATCGGTGATGATTCTTCCGAGAGGCTTTCCCGAGAACTTGAGGCTCTTGAGGACCTGACCGAGAGGTTTCCCGGAGAAGTCAAGGCTTCTTAGCTTGGCACCGAGGGCGGCGATGGCAGATTGCTGTGCTGCTTCTTGTGCCTGGACTTCTTTCTTCTGTTGAGAGTACGCAGCAACAAGGACAGTTACGGCCACGGCAACACCTTTGATAATGAGACTTTTGCTGACAGCCATTATGATAATTTATGTTTAACATATGTCTATATTTTAATGTACATATTGCCATATAATGTTATTTATAAAGTTTAATTTAGAGAATAAATAATCATCGTATTTTCATAACACCGACTTGATCCTCGTCAAATGAGAATTGGTAAGGATGCCGCTGAAAATTGGAAGATATTCGACGAAGCAGACGAGGAAGATGTATGGGTCCATCTTAAATCATTCCCAAGTCCGCATGTCATTTTAAAAGAAGAGAATCTAAGTGAAAAGAATATACTAGAAGCTTCTAATTTGTGTAAAGACTCGAGTAAATTCAAGAATCTCAAGAATATAAAAATTGTTAATTGTAAAGTCAAGTATCTACAGAAGGGCGATGTAGTTGGTACTATCATAATGCTTCGTCCGAGAAAATGCAATTATGTTAAAATTTAATTATATATACATGGTATACCATAATTATGTCAGGGTCTATAAAGGCTGTTCTTAAATTGGCAAAAAATGCGGATACACTTTCAGGAGTCTCCAAAACTCTTAAATCCATTGTTAAAAAGACTGGGGACTTCCAGGTCAGTTCTCTTTTGAAATCTCTCGACGTGGGGAAATTCGCA
>Ga0308008_1000866_pt1 | contig 10978 bp, 5 predicted proteins | sample Neamet125_FD_203140 | JGI IMG/M metagenome (GOLD analysis project Ga0308008, IMG submission 203140) | Marine microbial communities from water near the shore, Antarctic Ocean - #125 | ecosystem: Environmental > Aquatic > Marine > Unclassified | place: Southern Ocean | collected 2014-07-24
GAAGTGCTGGCGCGCGGTGGCAAAGCCTGGATGGAGTCGGGATTGGAGTCTGGTGTCATGGTCGACGCCCTCTTCACCAACGCAATTGGCCGAGCGCCATCCGAGCGCGAAAAACAATCCGCAGAAGAGATTATCGGAGCCCCGGCCTCAGCGCAGGGGGTCGAAGACCTGTTCTGGATGCTGGCGATGCATCCCGAGTTTCAGTTAATCCACTAACAAATCTATGAACACCAACCGCCGCGACTTCCTCTCATCCGCTTCGGCCGCAACCCTCGGGGCGCTGGCCGCTGGTTATCCTGCAACTACCGCTGCGGCTAGAGCGAAAGAGGGATCGCTCAACGCCACCGCCGACACCGTGATCGTCCTCTGGCTTGCCGGCGGGATGGCCAGCACCGACACTTTTGATCCAAAACGCTACACGCCCTACGAGAAAGGGCTCGATCCGAACCGCGTCCTCTCCACCTTCCCTTCCATCGACACCGCGGTCGACGGCCTGAAGTTCAGCCAAGGCCTTGAGAAGATCGGCGCCGTGATGGACCGCGGCACACTCATCAAAACCTACCGCGCCGCCGACCTCGGCTTTATCCTGCACAGCCGCCACCAGTATCACTGGCACACTGCCTACGAGCCGCCGCTCACGGTCGCCGCCCCACATATCGGTTCTTGGATCTCGCGCACGCTCGGGCCACTCAACCCGGATCTTCCCGCCTTCATCGACATCGGGCAGACCTTCGACGGCGGCGAGAAAGAGGCGCTCCAAGCGTTCCATACCTCCGGATTCCTCGGAAGTGAGTTCGCACCGTTCTTCCTTGTGGAACCGGACCAAGCCGTCGAGGCGGTCAAGCCGCCAGTGGGTATGAGCGACACGCGCTTCGCCAATCGCTATCAGGCTTATAAGAAAATGCTCGCCGACAGCCCGATCAGCAAACATGGCTCCGAGCACCAGCGCGAGTCGCTGTTGAGATCGGTCGACGACGCGCACCGCCTACTCTCCAACCCCAAGGCGCGACAGGCTTTCGACCTGAGCCAAGAACCAAAGGAGAGCTACGACACTTACAAAGTCGGCGGTCGCTTCGGCCTCGGTTGCCTACTAGCGCGGCGACTCACCGAGGCTGGCGCGCGCTTCATCGAAGTCACCCACGGCTACTACCCGTTCAAGTACTGGGACACGCACGACAACGGCCACTCGAAAATAAAAGAGCTCAAAGCCATGATCGATGCGCCGATCGCCCAGCTGGTGCTCGACCTCGAGGCGCGCCAGTTGCTCGACCGCACGCTGATCGTGGTTGCCAGCGAGTTCAGCCGCGACATGATGACGGAGGGAAAACCAGAGAAGAAGGTCAAGGATCAGGTCAGCATCCCGCACCGGATCGAGGGACCCCAGCACTACGGCATGCACCGCCACTTCACCGGCGCCGGCAGCGTCTTGATGTTCGGCGGCGGCGTGAAGAAGGGATTCGTCTACGGCGAGACGGCCGACGAGCGCCCCTGCACCACCGTAAAAGATCCGATCAGCACGGCGCAATTACACGCTAGTATCTATCGCGCCCTTGGCATCCCGCACGACCACCACTACGACGTCGAGCAGCGGCCATTCTACGTAACCCCTGACGGAACTGCCGAACCGGTGATGGATCTCTTTGGGTGAAGATTTGACCTAATCCGCTTCGTTGTGCGCCCGCTCCTCCAACATCTGCTGCTTCTACTCAGCTCCTGTCTTTTGATACCGCAGCCTGTTTCTGGGAAGGGACTGCCTCTGGCAAAGCCGGAGGAGGTGGGGATGTCGGACGAGGGGATGGACAGGGTTTCGGCGGCGGTTCAGAAACTGATCGACGCCAAGCAGATCGCTGGGGCGGGCAGAGCGATGCGATCTTCCGCATCTACTCCATGACCAAGGCAGTGGTGAGCGTGGCCGCCATGATGTTGGTGGAGGAGGGAAAACTCGGGCTCGACGTCCCGGCCTCCAAATACATCCCGGCTCTCGGCAAAATGACGGTGGACGAAAAAACCCAGGACTGCGAGATGACGCGGCCAAAAAAGAACTTGGCAACGCGTGCTGCGAATCATTGCTCTTCTACAATGAACTTCGTGCGAAAGTCTCCCGGTTCCAGTAAAACAGGGCGTCGACTAGGGACTTTTTCTGCCGAAATCTCCACAACCGCCAAACCAAACCAGCGCCTCCCCCCCCTCCGCTCCGGTCCAAGGGCGGCTTCAAAGCCCTCCCGCCAAAAGCAAATTCCTAGCAGTCGAAGGTCGGCGCGGCTATCGCCCTGCCGGAGAGTTTGGACTCGCGACTCGCGACCAGCGACTCGCTGGGTTAGCCCGCTGACTCACTTCCCCTCCCCCTGCTTCTTTACCACCGCGGCCCTGATCAACTCACGCGCCTGAATCGTTTCTTCACTCTGCGGGGCAAGTTTTTTGAGTTTCTGGTAGACCTTGCCGGCGCCGGGCAGGTCGCCGGCGTTCAGCTTGATCTTGACCTGGGTCATGATAAGAAGGCGGCGCTGTCCGTCGTTCATGTCTGCCTTGAGCATCTGTTCGGCGAGTATGGCTGCCCGTGGGTCGCGCATACTGGCGTAGACGGCGATCACGCTGACCATGAACTCCGGATCCAGGCGCAGCATCGGATAGGTGGCCAGGGAGGTATCGATCAGACCCAAGGCGTGCCCGTGGTCTATGGAGGAGGTGGTTCGGGCCAGTCGCCGAATCCGCATCCGTGTCTGTTCCACATGCTCTTGCTCCTCCTCAGATAAGGGCCATCCGCCGCGGTGCAGCTTGGTCAGCAGCGCTTTGGCTTCCTCGGGCTTCCCCTGTGCCAACAATCTCCCCGCCATCAGACGGTTAGAATCCATGTCCGCCACCGTCAAGGATCGGACAAACGCATCAGGAAAGGTGAAGTTCAGCGATCCGGAGTTTTGATCGTAAAAACTTGCCAGCGCGAACGCTTGAGCGTTAACACATGTCAGCATGAACGAATGCACGCCCAGTTCAAGATGCAGGCTCCCGTCTTTTACTTCTTTCCCTGCGGCCACCTCTTTGATCCCATCGTTATCAATCACAGTTTTTGAACCCACAACCAGCCGGCTACCGTCACGCGACTGCAGCGAAAATGCGTAGTCACCAGCTCTCTTTACCTTAAGGTAGCCTGTCACTCTCAGGCCGGAAGGTTGGGCTGTCCGATGATCGCGACCGTCCTTCTTGGTGATCTTCCAATAGGGAAGCATAACGCCACTGAGATGCTCCGGGTCGATGTGTTTCAGGACGCCCTTCTTGACCGGCGTCAGCTTGTCGAAGTCCGGCAACGTGTCCCACTTGCCGGCGTAGCTGGCGTAGTTCATTCCGTGCTCGTCGCAGGCCTCGGAGGTGTACAGCTCAACCGGATAGTTTTCAAAACCCTCCGCCAGCTGGTTTGGGCCACTTTTAGGGCGCCGCAGCACCGCCTGGCGAGGACTGGCGTACTCGCCGAAATCGGTAAACTTGTCGCCCCCTACCCCGGTTTCACTATCCCATCTTCTACCCACACCGATGCCGAGAGAAAACAGCTGTTTGCCATCGCGGCTGTAGAGAACTTTCGTGACCATCGCATCACGGGAATTGTCGCCCCTCCTATGGTGGGCCATCGTCAGTTTCTTTCCCGACGCCAGGTCCCATTGGTTGACGGCGCCCTCGCGACTTCCCGCAGCGAGCCGCCGGCCATCCGGCGAGAAGGCCATCGACAACACCTCGCACTGCTGGCCTTCGAACGTGCGAAGCGCCCTACCGGTGGTCGCGTCCCACAGCCGAATATGGGATTCATCGATTGCGGTGGCGATGCTCTTGCCGTCCGGCGAGTACAACACAGCGTGAACGGACCCGGCGTGAACGCCAAGCGTCAGAAGTTCTTTACCGGAGGAGGTATCCCAAATCTTGACCGACCGGTCATGACTGGCCGATGCCAGACGCGTGCCGTCCGGCGAAAAGGCCAGCGCGAGCACATCACTGGCGTGCCCGATGAACGAACGGATCCTCTGGCCGCTGGCGGGGTCCAACAGCGTGATGCGAGCGTCCTCGCTGCCCGCCGCCAGCCGCTTGCCGTCCGGCGAAAAGGCAAGTGAAACGACGCTGACTGGAGCGACACTGATCGTGTGCGTTTCCTTGGGTGCGCCCTTCGCCTCTAAGATCGCGTCAACGTCCCACAACCTGACGCTTCCGTATTGGTGTCCCGAGGCCAGCTGCCGGCCGTCAGGTGAGAAGGCGAGCGAGCGCTGCGTGTCGCTAAGCGCTCCTCCCGCCACCCACTGGTATCCCAGGTTGCGATGCTGGTTCTTTACGTCACGGATTTGAATAGACGGACCCTCGCCCCGATTTTTTGAATAGGCGCTACGACTCAAGTCGGCAGATACACTAGGAGACGACGCTTCCCGCCCCCACTCCTGCCATGAATGGGGCTGAATCAGCCGCGTGATGCGGTTCTCCCCACCTTTTTTCAGGAATCCTTCCGGGATGATGATGTTTCCGTCGGGCCATTGCCACATGCGACCGAGCGGCTCGCCGTTAATCCAAACGTTCTCGATCAGCGGTGGCCCGCCATTAGGGTGGATCAAGACAGTCTTGAACATCAGCTGCTTGCCCTTCCAGCCCGCGGGCAGGTCGAATGTCTTGGTCAGCCAGGACCCGCGGCCATCCTCGAAATCGACCAGCAGGACTTTATGGTTGTTGTAATGGATCGACAGCCCTCTCTTGTATTCCCAGCGGAACAGCCAGCTGAGCGGCGACCAGTCCAACCCTTGTGTCAGCCCTGCGAGCTTATCGCGAGCCAAGAGATAGTGATACTCGCGCGCTTTAGCAAATTGCCACGGCTCGAGCATGTCGACGGCCGGTTCGGTCTGTGCAAATTTTTCGAGCAGCGCACCCGCCAACTCGGCTTTGCCGCGGACCAATAGCTTGATGTCGGCCAGCGCCAACGCGGCCTCTCGCCAGTGACTGCTGCCGGCAGGCGAACGGTCCATCACGACGGCCAGCAGCTTTTCGGCAGCGGCGTAGCTAGCGTCTGTCGGACCGTTTTCCTTGCGACTCAAACTCTGCGCGATCTGCAGCAATTGGCTGTACGGATACGCGGCGATCACCTCATCGACCCGCCGCGCCAGCCCGTCGCGGACATGTTGTTGACGACGAGACCGTTCGGCAACCTTTCTACTCGCCACCCAGTGCTTCAAGGGATACGACCATTCGTAGAGGTTCACCAGATCGTCCAGCGGCAGCTGCGCGAGGGTATCTTCCTCTGCAAACTCCCAAATCATCGCAACCAGATGGCCGTTGTGCTTGAAGTAAAAGTTCCTCGTATAGGCCAGATTTATCTGAACATTGACCTCGCCGGCGGCGCGGGCGATCACCTTGCCGCCCGGAGCATCGAGCACCTCCAACTGCACCTTCCTCATGCCAGACCGCAAGAAAATCTTCATGACCTGCTTGCCCTCGGCCGTGCGGCCGTCGTCGAATCGCCAGCGGTAGACGGCCTTGGTCGAACCACCCGGGGCATGCGCGCTGAAGCGATACCAGTTGAGATCATGCCCGGGAGAGATGGCCCCGAGATTGGCGTGTTGGTACCAACTGAACGAGGCCCACGATGCTTGCGCACGGCTCGTCTCCAGCGGCCCGCTTGTCGCATCCGCCATGGGTTCCCACATCATGGGGCTTCGCATCCTTTCGTGAGGGCCGGCGATCATATCACCAAATTTCGGCCAGACATTCTGGTAATCCCCATTCAAATCCTTTCTTGTCGGATCCTTCCACCACAGCCCGGCCCCACCATCTTGCCCCGCGTGGGCATATTGCAGGAACTCGACGCGATGACGTCCTTTCTCGAGTTCAATGTCGAAGAAGCGCGCTCGTATTTCCCCCAGAAACGGCGCGACCAATTGGCCGTCCAAGAGCACATAGCCCCCGGGTCCACACATGCAAAGGAAACGGTAATGATCGGTTTCCGGAATGTGAAAGGTACCGCTGAGTCGACTAAACCATGCTGGCCGAGAGACCACCGCTTTGCGGAAATTCAACCGGTCTGAGCCTTTCGGTCGGAACGGCATACTGCCACGAAAGATCACCCGTGCCGGCTGGCTCAGCCCCGCCTGCCGATCTTGATTCAGCAGGACGCCCCTTCCCATAATCGCAGCGCTCCCCTCCCACAGCTTCAGAAAACCGTCGAGCGTTTCGAGCTTGGGATCGTAGCGATCGAGCTGGCGGACCTCTTCAACAAGTTCCGCCTGCGGCGTCCAATCGAGTCGCGCGGGTTGCTTCGCCTGATCCACCAGGTAAACCCAATAATCCTCGTCGCCGCTGGACGAGTCCAAAAATATCGACATCGGTTTTCCGGCCTCTGCCCAGACGGTGCGGCAACCGACTCGCTCGCCACCTAATCGATACGCAATGGGGACCAGGCGGCTCGAGTCGCGTCCGGGGACACAGATCGTCGCGCGCGCGACGCCAGGGCTCCTGGTAATGAAGCCTGCTTGAGAGAGGAAGCCGCGGGCTTCGGCATGAATCTCCAGCTTCAGCGTCTTCGCACCGGGCGGGATCGGAGCGAGCCGGGTCTGCGTGCGCTCAGGAAGCAATTTGCCGTCGATAGTAACCTTGGCGGCCCCACTCCAGGAAAAGTATTTGTACTCCGGTTTAATGGCAACCGTCACCGAGCCGTCGATGCGCAGGATCGGGCCTCCTTGATCTTCACCCAGTCGACTGTAGGCTTTGGGGTCCCACGTCGTCTTCGCCTTTTTGTAGCGCTCCTTCTCCTTGGCGATGCTCTTGGCCTTCTCTTGCGGCTTACGGACGTCACGTTGGAGCGCGCTCTTGGTCTTCGGATTGAAGGCCAGTCCGCCCGTCATTTCGAGCGGTTTCAGGTCCGCGATATACACCTGTGGCGGCATCCGCAGCAAGGCTTCCGTCATCGCCACCTTAACCGGCACGCGAATCTCAGCAGTCGAGAGATGCCAGGGAACCGGCGCAGCAGCAGGCTTGGCTGCCGCTTTGGTTTGAGCCGAAGCTGGCATCACCATCATGCCCACTACGGCACCAAAACAAACCACGCCCCACCACCAGAAAATGCTACACAAAGCTCTCATAATCTCAGACACCCCTTATTGACCGTAAAAGTATATTTTCATTTTAAATCGTTTTTGATCTGGAAGTCACTTATCTGATTAACGACGTAGATTCTACTGAATCGATCTCTCTACTCAACTATTTTTCCGAAGCTCGAACCCAGGCTTCATTAAATCTGGCGACCGTGAGAAAAGCTGTCTGGTAATGATTCTTAGGATCTGTGCTACCGCGTTCATAGAACGCATAAGACCGTTCCATCAGACAATGCAGTTAAATCACTATACCCACTTATCCCTGGTTCTATGGATCGATTGGCAGTCCACGTTTTCGCATCATCGGTACTTAACTTGACAGAAACATTCTCACGTTTTCGAGATTTAAAATTATCTGGATTAGCGAAAGCAATCAGACCGGGATGAGATGTAGTCGGATGTCTAACTCGGACAATACTTGCCATGCAAACAGGTTCGGCTAAGCTTTCATCGAGCGTTGACTTGCTCCAGTGGGTTGCACCGTCAGGACTGATCGTAACAAGTCTTCGATGTTTGGCCGTCTCATGCCGTGAATTGATCATCACATTTCCGTCCGTTAATTGAACTATCACCGTTTCATTAGGGTTTACGGAGTCTTTCGTATTCGGAACCGCAATTTCTCCACGCTTCCAGGTCTTCCCATGGTCATCACTGTAGATCGTTGACGTAACCGAAGGACGATGTGCATGACCTCCTGTGCCAAGCGAAAGCCAAACAGGAACGCCCCCCCTTTCACCCCCCTCCGCTCCGGTCCAAGGGCGGCTTCAAAGCCCTCCCGCCAAAAGCAAATTCCTAGCAGTCAGTCGGCGAGGATGAGATAGTGTTTTAAGAGGTCGGAGAGTCCTACCTGCTGCCACACACCTCAGTTTGTAGGGCTTCCCTTCGGTTTTTTCACGGAAGGATAATTGCTGTCTCCCCCCCGGTAGGATACGGAAATTTCTCGTAGGAGGAGCAAGAGTGGGATGAGCCAGTGCGGGGTGCGGACGAGGGCCTCGATCAGCCAGGGGTCCAGTCCGTATCGAGGGAGCTCAGTATCGTAGTAGGCTAAGATGCGAGCGAGGGTGGTCAAGCCTCCCCAGCAGGCCATGTAGGCCAGGGCAGCCCGCCGTGTGATGGGCAGGAAAATGAGCGCGACGACGATAAAATCGAGCCAGCCGACAATTTTCAAAAACATGAGGCTGGCCGTTTCCGAGAGAGGTAAGATTTCGGTCGTCATCATCCGAAACTCCAGAGGTACGCTGTAGTAACCTACTGCATAGAGTCCGTGACCGGTGAAGGTAGAGGCGGCGGCGATGAGGAGAATCCACTTTATGAGATTTTCACGTCTCACCGAGGTGGTCTTTGCCCCCAGGAGAATGAGGAGAGCAATGGGGCTGGCAATCTGGAGGGCGTATTCCATTCCGATGCCAGCCTGCATGTCTTTTGCGACCCAGCGTGAGAAGGCGTCGAGGATGACGATGACGATTCCAGGGAGCAGGAGCCATCGCATCCAGCGTAAACGTGAGATCCCGGAAAGCCACGGAAGGAGTGCGGAGATGACTAGGAAGATCCCTATCGCATCCAGGGTGGGGCTGATCCAGGCATCAGAAGTGCGCGCAAAATGACTCCAGGTGATGTCAAAATTTTTAAGGACCGGAGTCCACCAAGCTTCTTGCCAAATGAGTTCGCGGATGGGGCTATCCCAGCGCCAGGTTAGCCAGCCTCGCGCGAGGAAGATGAGGCTAACGACAAGCTGCAAGGTTCCTTTGCTGAGAAGGTCCGTTTTATTCCTCATCATATCCTACTCTCGGTTTTTGTGGCAAGGGGGCCACGCTTTCCTCGGTGGGTTTTTTTAGTCTGCGGGAATGGTCAGGACCTCATCGCCACCGCGGGGCGCCCAGAGCGAAATTCCCGCAGGGTTCTCATAGGGTTTCTTAGGATCGATTTCCCCGATTCTAGCGACGTTTTCGATCTTCACGGTCTTGTCATACATCGCCTTTGGAGTGACGTGGATCCAGTCGAAGCCGTTGAAAGATGCTGCGCCTACCGTCCAGGGGAAGGCAACATCCGCCTTACGCAATGGGGCACCCCAACAACCTTCACCGAGATAGGTGGTCGCATTAGGGTCATCGGGAGCTGCCCTAAAGCCACCTTTTCCGCTGGCGTCAGGACGAATGGGCAGGGTGCGTTTCATGACATGCGAGTCGGACTCCATCGCCAAGTCCAAGCCTGCTTCATAAAAAGTCTTGGCCCATTTGGCGGGGTTTCTTCCAAGTGCTTTTCCGCTGGTATGAGGAAGCATCGGCTTGTGATATCCGGCGACGAGGTGAGTCACGCCATTGGCATTTTTTCTGAGGTCATCGGAAAGCCAGGCACCCTGAGCTCCGTCAGCAGGGATTTCGCTGTTTAAGATGTAGTAGCGGAAAAGATCACCACCGATGGAAAAGGCAGCGTAGGAGTCCTTGGGCATGCCGAAGTGGTTGGGGATGGATTCGGGGCGGCCTTCGTGATTGCCTCGGTGCGGGGCGATGGGGAGGAGGTGGCCCTTTTCGTTGATGGTCAATTGCCAGTCATCCAGCCAGTGACTCCATTCTTCAGCGTTATCTTGGCTGATCATATCTCCGGTGAAGGCCACGAAAAGAGGGGCCAGTTTTTTACAGAGAGTATTCGCGGCCTGTCGAACGTCCCGGAAGTTCCGTGAATCGCCACCGCAGATGAAGGTAAAGGCCTCCGGCTTGTCAGGTGCGGTCTTGAAATAAAAGCGACGGCTGACGCCAAAATCATCACCGAGGCACATGAAATACCAGCTATCTGGCACGAGATTTTGCAAGCGCACGAAGCAGTTGGTCATGCCATCATACTTGACGACACGATTCACCTTGGCCCGGTTCGAATATTTCCCTTTCTGGCGATTTTGGTTTTGTAGACCGTAGTAGAGAGTTGCGGGATCGCCTGCGAGCTGGTTCCACACGAAGGTTGCGGTGGTGGTGGGATCCTCAAACCACACGAGGCGGTATTTTTCAGTTTGAGACGTGTTGGTGTTTCTTTCTCTTGTCTGGGCGCTGGCGGGAGCGGCCAAATGCAAAGCACTCGCCAATGCGAGGAGAATGTATTTACGAATCGTGGAAATTCTTTTTTGAACGATCATCTTTTTGGCTGGTTGGTTTTATGACTGGTAAGGTGACTTGGGCGTCCTTGCAAAGCTAAACACACCATTGACCAATCCTAGCTGGAGCCTTGGCCGATTGAGGCCAAGACCTTTTCTGATTAACAATGGTCTCTACGGGACTAAGAGCGTGTTTTTTCCTCTGAAGGGTTGGTGCGGAAACTCAAAGCGCCGCCGCCGCCCACCATGTGGACTCTTCTTAATCGCAATCCCACCGGGCATCCGCCCCGTCAGACTGCTAGGAATTTGACTGCTAGGAATTTGCTTTTGGCGGGAGGGCCTTTAACCCGCCCTTGGACCGGAGGGGGAGAAAGGGGGGGCACCGAGGTTGACGATCTATATCCCAAGGCTTTAAGGTTTATTATGATCAGCGAGGGGAAAATGAAAGTTAAGATATTTTCAGGCCGAGAGGCGTTTAGGTATAAATTTCAAAAGGCGTTGGATGCTGTTGAGAAAGAAGTGAATGACTGGATGGCAGTCCATCCACAGGTTGATGTTATTGAAACCAAGCAAACAATAGTGCAGTCATTCGGTCCAAGAGAAATAGTCATATCGATTTGGTACCAAGACTGCTAGGAATTTTCTTTTGTTTGACGGCGTCATAAGTGATTCAAGGAATCCTCCCCTTTCTCCCCCTCCGCTCCGATCCAAGGGCGGCTTCAAACCCAAGTCAAATTCTTCAAATCCATGAACAGAACGCTCCCCACTTTCACCGCCGTCCTTT